>WNFO01000646.1_pt1 | contig 31563 bp, 25 predicted proteins | sample 5400251 | NCBI WGS metagenome assembly WNFO01 (sample SAMN13153354, study PRJNA577476) | soil metagenome | isolation source: 100 cm saprolite under Madrone tree | place: USA:California | collected 2016-06-14
GTCGTGCGCTACGGATTCTTTGTCGGCGTCATCGCCGTCGTCTTCGTCGTCGTGCACTGGACGCCTGCCTACGGGCTCTTTGCGCTGCTGTTCGCGAACGTGTCCTTTCTCCACACGCGGTTCTCGGTCGCGGCGCTCTTTCCGATTGCGTTGGTGTCGAGCCTCTACCTCACGCGGGACCGCGAGTGGCGGCCGACGCTGCGCCGCGGTCTGGTTGTCGCGCTCACCGGCATCGCGATCCTGGCGCTCGGGACCGCCAACACCGACCCGTTCGAACACCCGGTTTTCCTGCGGGTGCCGGGTTCGCCCATCGCGGCGATGCTCCTATCCGAGGTCCTCCGGCTCGTGATGCTGGGCGCAGTGTTCATGGTCCTGGCGATCGCGCGGCGGCCGCTCGGGTGGCTCGACGCGGGAACGTTCAGGACGCTGCTCGCGGTCGTGATCGTTGGGCAGACGATTCTCGCCGCCGATCACTTCCTCAGCGGGCCCCAGACGCGCCGCTACGACATGCCGTTCGAAACGAACGATAGCGTCATGGCGGCGGCCGACGAGTTCTTGCCGCCGAGTCCGGCGGAGCTCGAGCACCTGCACGCGCTCCTCGACAACGACCGGTTCCGGTCCATCGTGTTGTGCCCCCACCAGGTGATCGCGACGCATTGTAGTACCGCCATCGGCATGCAATGGCGGATCAGGCTGGCGGATGGATACCTCCACGGCGTGTCGAGACGTTACATGTCGCTCCCCTGGCCCCGGGAGACGCTGAGCCGCGGGCGCCGGTCGATCCGTTTCGCCCGACTGGACGAGGGTGAGGGGGCGCCCTGGAAGCTGCTCAGCCTGCTGAACGTCCGCAACGTGATCGTGCTGACGCGAGCGCTCTACACCAACAAGGGCCTCGACCCGCCGAGCGGCGTCGTGGTGCTCCGCAATCCCTCGCCGTACGTGTACCCACGGGTCTACTTTGCGAGCCGCGCGGTCTCCGTGACGACCGCGCAGGCGGTGACGGCGATCCAGAAGGGCTTCGCTCCCTGCGGCCCCGGCTCGACGCCCGGCTGCACGCCGGTGCTGGAGAAGAAGGACCCGCTCGACTACGTCGAGGGACCGGTTCCGAGCGCAATTGGCTCCGAGGGAAGGCTCGGCCACCGGTTCGACGGAGACCGGATCGTGATCGACGCGTCCCCCTCGACCCACGCTCGGTTCCTCGTCATCAATGAGGCCTATAACCCGCGCTGGCACGCGTACGCGGACGGACGAGAACTCCCGATCTACCCGACAAACATCATCATGCGCGGCCTCGTCATGCCGCCGGGAACCACGCGGGTGACGTTGCGCTATCGCTCGATGGTGGATGACAGCTGGAAGTACCTCGCAGCGCTGCTTCCGGCGGCCGGCCTCACGGTCCTCGGGCTGCGTCGGCCTCTCCGAATCCTAACGGCGCGGGTGCTCGGGCTCGGTCACGCGGTCAACGGCTGAGCCCCGGAGGCGGGCGAGTCGCGCGGAGTCCCTTCCGGCCGGGCGCGCTCCCGCGAGCACCACGCGACGCCGATACGGCGTCTCCCATCAATCGTCGGCGGGGCAGCGGCTCGTCGTGGACGCCCCGGTACCGGTTCCTCCGGCACAAGCGCGCGCTGTTGGATCACGTCAGCTCCCCGTTTGATCAACACGCACCACGCGAACCTCGCGACGGGGATCGACGACGTCTTCGCCCGCGGACCCTGCGGGAGCTCCAGGCGGACGGCGCCGCGAACTGGGCGTCGACGCTAGCTCTCGTCGCTGATGCCGCGGCCGATCCTGATGTAGGTGTCGTACAAGGTGTAGGCGGAGACGATGCGCTCGAAATCCGGGCCCAGCAGGCCCACGTCGTCCGACTCCCAGGCGAGGTATGCGTCGACGTCGCGGATGTCGGTCCGGCCGATCATGACACCGTTCGCCGAGAGTTGCAGCGACCGACCGGTCCGGGACAGCGCCACCTGGACCGGCAGCCGCATCTCCGACGGAAACACGAAGATCCAGCGCACCGGCGCTCGATCGGAGACGCGCCGCCCGACCAGCGACAGCTGCCGGTTGTCGAGAACGACGCGGGGTTCGCCGGGCGACGAGCCGAACAGCTCGAACCGACCCGGCGGCAGGTCGAGCAGCACGAACCGGAAGAGGAAGTCCTCGCCCCCGTCCCGCCGGTAGGTAGGGTTCGGGCGCACCATCCCGTCCGGCCGCACGAAGAGCGGCGCCCGGTTCACGTACCGTGTCATCGGATCGTTGTGGTAGTGCAATAAGTCGAACACCACGTCCTGAGCCGGCTGGCCTCGCCAGTCGAGCCCCCGTACGAAGCTCGTCGGAAACGCGACGAACAGCGACCGTGGACCAGCTCGCTCCATGACCGTCGTCAGGGCATGGTCGAACGACCAGACCATGTTGTTGTCCCGCTTCACACCCCGGAGGACGTCGACGGTCACCCAGGCGTTGAGCCCGAGACAGGCCGTCAGCGTCAAGGCCAGCACCCGGCGCTGCCACCCCGGGCGCTCGCGCCAGCCCGCCCCGACCAGTGAGGCCACCACCAGCAGCGCGAAGAAGCCGCTCACATAGTGATGACGGAACGCGACCACGTTGTAGCCGTCCGCTCGCCCGAGCGCGATGTTGAACGAGGTGAGGAGACCGGCGGCGACGGCCAGGAGCAGTCCCGGCCCGAGGGTCGGGGGTGGGCCTGACCACGCAACCACGACGATAATCACCGCGAGCAGCAGGCAGCGCGGATCGAACCACCCGCCAGCCGCCACCAGCGTGAGACCCGCCAGCCGCCACCAGCGGGGCAGCCCGAGGGCGCCCGCCGCGCCGGCCAGCGTCAGCGCGAGCGCGGCCAGCGCGTCCAGCCAGGCGACCGCCAGCGTGCCGGCGTCCCAGTAGGGCATGTTGCCACGGTGGAAGATGTCCAGGAGGTGGCCCGGGAAGAACAGGACGAGGTCGACGAGGACCGCCCAGAGGCCGAACCACGCCGCGGACCAGATTCGGCCGCCCTGGACCAGCTCCACGACCGTCATGTCTAGCGATCGCGCCACGCCACCCTGTTTTGCCTGCACGATCGGCGAGAACTGGAGCGACGTGATCACGAGGCAAAACACGAGGAGGATGGCCGCGAGCAGCGCGGCCGCCGCCCGCAGCTCCCGTCCGGTCACCTTGCCGTCGCGCCAGCGCAGGGCCACCGCGAGGACGGGAAGCGCGACGGCGAGCAGAAGGAACGCGTCGTAGATCAGCGTGGCCAGGACCATGCCGAACGCGCCGAGCACCAGGCTCTTCTCGCGGCCGTCGCTCAGGTACCGGAGCACCGCGAGCACCCCCCCGCCCGCGATCAGCACGGCGAGGAAGATCGTCGTATAGAAGGGGATGTTCGCGGTGTTCCCGGCGCCCGCGTACACGGCGAACGTGAGGGCCATGAGCAAGGAGACGGTTCGGCCGGCGCCGAGCGCGAGCGCCACCCGGTAGAACAGGACCGAGGCGCCGAAGTGCGCGAGGAGATGCGCCGCGTAATAGAGCGCGCGGTGGTCCTGGAAGAGAGAGCGGGTTCGTGATCGAGGGCGCGTACATCAGGCCGATCGCGGCCGCGATCGCCGCGAGGGGAAGGACGCCTGCCCGCCACGAGGCCCTGTCGACCGCCGCCGTCATTCCCCAGACCGCGACCGGCTCAGCGTCGTCTGCGGTCAGGCCCATCAATTCGACTATAGCACCGCGGGAGCGCGCCACCGTAGCTCCGCCAACGCGTCCAACTTGTCGCGGGCGCGGCGACCGAACGGCCCTATGATACGCATGATGCCTGAGGCCGGCACGTCACCCGCGCCTTCGGCGCTCGCCCCGGCGGCGCCGGGGCAGCCGAACGTGCTGATCGTCGGGGCTCGCGGCGGGCTCGGACGGGCGCTCGCCGACGTGTATCGAGAGCGGGGCTGGACGGTCCAGGCGGTGACCCGCGACCGCTGCGATCTGGCCGATCCCGCGGCCGTGGCCAGGCTCGCGAGCGAACTGGCCGGCTCGGCACGACCACTGGAGCTCTGCGTGTTCCCCGCGGCAATGTCGGAGGCCGGCTACGCGGACGAGGTCCCGCCGGCGGCGTTCCGCCGCTGCCTCGAGGTCAACTTCCTCGCACCGGTCACGCTCTTGAGCGCCCTGGCGACAACCACGTCCTGCCGTCGCTTCGTGTTCGTGCTCTCGGGAGCGGCGGACTTTCTCATCCCCGGCCTCACGCCCTACGCCCTGAGCAAGCGCGCCCTTCGGGATTACATCGAGATCGTGAGGCTCGAGGGATCGTTCCCAGAGTGTCGCATTCTCGTGGTGCGGCCCGGTGCCATCGAGACCGACTTCAACCGCCGCGCCCGCGTGCACGGCGCGTACCGGCTGCCTCAGGGCTCGCGGCCGAGGTCCCCGCGGGACGTAGCCGAGCGGATCTATCGGGCGGAGCGGGCGGGGCGCACCTCGCTCGTCCTCTCGCCGCGGCCGATCATGCTCGGGCGGCTGCAGGCGCTCGCCCCGGCCCTCATCGGCCGGCTCATCCGGTGGCGTCTCGGTCCGGGGCGGGGGCGATGAGGCTCGGCGTCACGCCCGGGGCGCACGCGCGCAGTCCCGCCGGGAGTCAGCGGCAGCGTGCTCCGCCGGCCACGGCGACGGCCTCTTTTTGCTGCTTCAGGCCGCCGTCGCTCCAGCATAATGGTTCTGGTGCACGTCCACACCCCCCTGCACGACCCTCCCGGCCGACCGAACCGGAGACTGGCCCCGCGTGGCGCGCACTGACCGGCCCCCGCGCATCGTCATCCTCGGCGCCGGCGCCACTGGGCTCGGCACCGGGCTCGGGCTCGCGCTGCACGGGTACGAGGGGCAGGTCCTGCTGATCGAACGGAAGACCACGCCGGGCGGGCTCGCGGGCAGCTTCCGCTGGAAGAGCCATATCGTGGACCACGGCCCGCACCGGTTGTCGCCGAACATCACGCGCGTTCGTGTGATGGCCGAGGAGCTGCTCGGCCCAGACTGCCTGATCAAGAAGAGCCAGCACGGTGTCCACTTCAGGGGCAAGCTCTACCAGTTCCCGCCCCGGGTGATCGACTGGATCACCCCGCTCTCGCTGTGGCACGCCCTGGCGTTCGCCTGGAGCTTCCTGGCCGCCCAACTCAGCTGGATCACCCGGAGGTTTTCGTCCGACACCTTCGAGACGACCGTCGTGCGCAAGTTCGGCCGGCGCTTCTACGAATACGTCGCGGCACCGATGGCCGAGAAGGTCTGGACCGATCCCGGAGAGATCGACCCTGCGTTTGTGAACCAGCGGTTCGCGCAGGTGCACCCGCGGGAGGTGCTGAAGCGGCTGCTCTTCCCCAAGCAGGAGCTGAACCCCTCGATCTTCTACTACCCGCGCGGCGGCTACCAGCAGCTCTGGGACAGCATCGCGGCCTACCTCGTGCGGGAGGGGCAGACCGTTCTCTACGACTCACAGCCGACGCGGCTCGAGGTGGAGCACGACCGGATCGTCCGAATCACGGTGGCGGGCCCCGACGGCGAGCGCACGGTCGACGGGCCCGACCTCACCGTCGTCTCGACGCTGCCGATCGCGAGCCTGGTGGGCCTGCTTGCCGGCTTCGACACGGCCGCCCTCCGGGAGCACGTGCAGGGCATCAAGATCCGGTCGATGATCCTCGTGCTCTTCGAGTTCGACCTGCCGCGAGCGCTCCCGTATCGCACGCTAATCTTCCCCGAGCGGACGACCTGCTTCAATCGCCTGTTCGAGCAAAATGAGTACAGCCGCGAGACCGTCGCGGCGGGCCGGTCGGTGGTGGTCGCCGACGTCACCGTGCCCCGGGGCGACCCCCGCCTGGAGAAGTCAGACGACGACCTGATCGCGATGGTCCGCGCGGACCTTGCGAAGCTTCCCTACGTCCGGCTGGATCGCGTCACCGACGCGGCCGTGAAGCGAGTCGAGTTCGCCTACGTCGTGCCGGACCTCGGCACCCGGCGGCACATCTACTACGCCCACCACGAGCTGAAGCGGATCGCGAATCTGGTCCTCGTCGGCCGGTTCGCGGTCGGTGAGTACGACAACAGCGACTACGCGATCGACAACAGCATCACGCTCGGTGCCATGCTCTCCGGGCGGATTCCGAAGCTCGAGTACCTCTGCACGACCTACGACAACCGCCAGCGCTACATCGTCGGATAGCCGGGACCATCCGCGTGGGTCCGAGCGCCCGCCCCGTCCTCCGATGGCTTGGCCCGCGCTCGTGTCGCGCATGCTGCGACACCCCTGGTATCCGGTACGCCTCCTCGGCTTCACGGTCCGAGGCAACGCGCTCGTCGCGGCGCTTCGCGACCCCGCGGCCCGCGCGGCCATCCTCGGCGACGGCGACCGGCCTCCGGCGTCGGAGCGCCCCGCCGCGCGGGCTCCCGGCCGCAGCGGACGCTCGAGGGCCCCGGTCGGTCCGCCATCGGCCCTCGAGGCCGACTACGTCGTCGTCGGCTCCGGCGCGGCGGGCGCGACCGTCGCCGTCGCCCTCGGAGAGCACGGGCGGAGCACGATCGTCCTCGAGGAAGGCGGCTTCCACCGGAAGGACGACTTCACCGCAGACCTCTACGGGGCCCTGGCGACGCTGTTCCGCGACTTTGGCGCGCAGGTCGCCCGCGGGCGCGCCATCATCCCCGTTCTCGAAGGCCGCTGCGTCGGCGGCAGCACCGTGATGAATGGCGCGATCACCCACCGGCTCCCGAAAGAGATCCATGACGGGTGGTGCGAGGATGCGGCGATCGCCTCGAGCCTCCCCTTCTCCGACCTCGAGAAACACGCGTCGCGGATCGAGGAGGATCTCGGCATCCGGGCCAACCTGTCTCCGGTGCTCGAGGGGCTCCCCGCGGCCGCGGCCCTTCGACGGCTCGGGTGGGCGTACCAGCCCATGCGCCGGAGCGCGCCCGGCTGTCAGGCGAGCGGGCGGTGCCTGCAGGGGTGCCCGTCGGGAGGCAAGCTCTCGATGGAGGCCGCGTACATCCCGCGGGCGATCCGCACGGGAGCCATACTGCTCGACCGCCATCGTGCTACCCGAATCGTCGCGGCGGGCGGCCGAGTGACGGGTCTCGTGGTCCGGGACCCGCGGGGCGGCCGTCGGCTCGTCAGCGCGCGGAAGGCCGTCATCCTCGCGGCAGGCGCCCTGCAGTCACCGCTCCTGCTCCGCACGAGCGGCCTCGGCGGGGCCCATGTCGGACGCCACTTCCAGTGCCACCTCGGCGCGGGGACCACCGCGTTACTGGATCGGCCCGTGCGGTCGGTCGAAGGACCGCCACAAGGGATCGAGGTGCTCGAGTTCGACGCTGACGGGATCAAGCTGGCAACCCAGCTCCTGCCTCCCGAGCTTCTCCTGGCCCGCACGGCTGTCGCGGGGGGAGCCCTGTCCGACCTGCTCCGCCAGTGGCGGAGCATCTCCTGCTGGACCGGCAGCGTGCGCTCCGAAGCGGAGGGACGCGTGTCGGGGACGGCGCTCGGCCGGGTCTCCATCCGCTTCGACCCGAGCCCGCGAGACATGGAGCGCCTCCGCGACGCGATCTGGAGAATGGCGCGGCTCCTGTTCGAGCTCGGCGCCGTCCGCGTGTTCCCCGGGGTCTTCGGCGCGCCGGTGGAGCTCCGGGCGCCAGGCGAGGCGGACGCGATCCGCTCGGCGCCGCTCGACCCGCGCGCCTATCTCCTCGGGGTCGGCCACATCTTCGGCACCTGCCGGATGGGCGGCGACCCGGCCGCGAGCGTCGTCGCCCCTGATTTCCGGGTGCATGGCACCGAGAACCTCTACGTCGTCGACGCAAGCGTGTTCCCGTCGAACATCGGCGTCAACCCGCAGCTGGCGATCATGACGCTGGCGCGGCACGCCGCCCACGGCATCCTGGGCCGGGGCGACTAAGGAGCGAGCTCGGGCCTTGGCCCAGCCCGACGGCCAGCCACCAGCACTGGCCCGGCGACACGTCAGGCGTCGTCCGGCCGCCGATCGGCCGCGCCATGCGATCACATGGGCGCCCGGCCGACGGTCGGCCGCCGCGGCGCCGAGGATCGTCCTCAGCCGTTCCGTGGAGTCTTCGAGGCGGCTCTGCGCCCGGAGACGCGGCTCAGGTGCCGCGAGGGCAACACCTCCCACACCCGTCGCCACGAGCAGCGAACCCGGCCATCAGCCTGCCTTCGTCGATCCTCGACGCGCCGCCATCGGACGCCCTACGGCCGCTTCGGGGCGATGGGCGGCGCGGCCGCCGGCGCGCGACGGCGCGCCTGATGGCGTGAGGTCAGCGACGGACGTCGACAAGGAGCCGGCAGAGTGCCCGCCCGACGTCGATCGCGTTCCGGAGCCGAAAGGCCTTCGTCCGACCGCCCGCACGGGGCGCGATCGGCGTGCCGACCTCGACATAGGAGTGCCCGAGACGGAGGAGCTTCACGAGCGCCTCGGCTTGATACGCGAAGGAGTCGGTTCGGATCGTGACGCTCCGGATCAGGGCCGTCCGGTGCAGCGCGGTGCCGTTGTAGTAGCGCAGGGAGAGCCCGAAGAGCGTGTTCACCACGACCACGAACGACCGTGAGACCAGCCGCCGGCGCCAGCCGCGCACCTCCGCGTTCGAGATGTAGTTGATGACGATGTCCGCGGCGCCGGCGCGCGACATCAGCGCGTCGAGCTGCTCGTCCGTGCCCTCGTTGTCGCCCGGGAACATGAGCACGTGTTCGAATCGTGCGAGCCCGACCCCCTCCTTGTACGCGTAGCCCAGGTTCCGCGGGCGGTCGTGGTGCACGACTCGCACCCGCTGGTCGGCCTTGGCGAGGCGGTCGGCAATCTGTCCGGTCGCGTCGGTGCTGCCGTCGTCGACGACGATGACTTCGTGGTCGGGGAAGTGACGGCGCGCGGCGGACTGGCAGCGAGCGACCGCGGCCGCGAGGTTGGCGGCCTCGTTCAGGGCAGGAACGACGACGGAGATGCCGGGCCTGAGCGGAGCTCCGGCCGCCATCGGAACGCGATCACGGCAGGCGGTCCGGGGCGGGCCGGGAGCGTCCATCAAGCTGAATATAGCACTGAGGCCGCCGCGCACGGCGGCCACGCCACAGCCGCCGGCGACAGAACCGGCGATATAATGCAAGGTGCGCCAGAGAAGGCCAGACGGTCGCCGGTCGCGACAACGCGGCGGGAGGAAAGTCCGGGCTCCGGAGGGCAGGGTGCTGGCTAACGGCCAGGGCGGGTAACCGCACGGACAGTGCCACAGAAAGCAAACCGCCGTTCAGCGAACGGTAAGGGTGAAACGGTGAGGTAAGAGCTCACCAGCGGCGCGGGCGACCGCGCCGGCTCGGCAAACCCCACCCGGAGCAAGGCCGAATAGGAGAGCAATCGGGTGGCCCGCCCGCGCTCTCGGGTTAGGCCGCTGGAGGCGCCGGGCAACCGGCGCCCTAGAGAAATGACCGTCGTCTCGAGCTCGGGAGACCGGCTCGGGGAACAGAACCCGGCTTACCGGCCTTCTCTGGCGCTTCTCTTTCTTTTCAGCCGCTTCCGAGACGCTCGTTCGGGTCGCCTACCCCACGCGCAGCGATCCGCATGTCACGGCGCAAAAAGGGGGCAAAAAGGGCATCAGCAAGGTCAAACTGGAGGAGTGGGGACATCGTTGGCTGGGGGCCCGCGCGCCGTGGCGTTCGCGCTCCAGGCGAAGATGCACGTTCGAGTCCTCCACGATCTTCAAGGGCCCACACAGTCGACCCTGACCGGGCGACTCATTCGCGTATCGGGAGGCTCGCTGCAGCACGACATCCGGCGGTCCTTCGAGGAAATTCAGCGCCCACGGCGGCCGAACTGTTCGAGTAGGACGAGATCCGGGGCGTGCTGCAGGCTGGCGACGGGGCCTGAGGCGGGGCGAGGATGAGCGGGGCGGGACCGGCCGAACTACTGGACGTTCTGGTTGTCGACGACGCCGCCGCTCTCTGTGACCTGCTGCGGGTCGCCCTCCGCGCGCGCCAGGTCGCGACGGCGAACTCCGGTCCTGTCGCGCTCCGCCTCCTCCTGGCCGCGCTGCTCCGCGTGAAGTTCCTCGTGGACCGACTCAAGTGCGATGAGGGTATCGTCTCAGGCGGGTGGCGTGAGGTCGTCCGCGAGCATTTCCGGGAAGCACGGCTTCGAGGTGCTGGAAGCCACCAACCAGGCGATAGCCATCGTCGGCAAAAACGGAAGCTAGGGCTCTTAAGTAGAGACCCACGATGAAGCGGAAGGCGAAATCGGCGATCGACCCCAGGGCGTTGCTGGCAACAGTCGGCGCGGGAAGAACGACCAGGGACTGGCGGAAGAACCAGACGATCTTCTCGCAAGGTGATCGTGCGGACGTCGTCTTCTTCGTCGAGCGAGGGAAGGTCAAGCTGACGGTCCTCTCTCGACAGGGGAAGCAGGCGGTCATCGGAATCCTCGGACCTGGGAGCTTCTTCGGCGAGGGGTGCCTCGCCGGCCAGCCGCTCCGGATGGCCACAGCGATCGCGATCACGGACAGCACGATCATCCTGCTGCCGAAACAGACGATGATCCGGGCGCTTCACGAGGACACCGAGTTCGCGGAGAGGTTCACCACGTACCTGCTGTCGCGGAACATCCGGATCGAGGAAGACCTCGTGGATCAGCTCTTCAACTCCAGCGAAAAGCGCCTGGCGAGGATTCTCCTGTTGCTGGCCAACTTCGGCAAGGAAGGGCGGCCGGAACCCGTCGTGCCGAAGGTCAGCCAGGAAACGCTGGCGGAGATGGTCGGCACGACCCGCTCGCGCGTCAGCTTCTTCATGAACAAGTTCCGGAAGCTGGGCTTCATCGAGTATGACGGCGGGCTGGAGGTCCACAGCTCGCTGCTCCACGTCGTTCTGCACGACTGACCGTCGCTCGCGTTCGGTTGCTCCTTCCCTTCTGGTGCTCGTCTCGTCGCGGTGAGCAATTTTGACCAGACTTCGCGTGGTCGACGCCGGTAGACTCTATTTCGGGACGTACGGGGGTAAGACATGACGAGTCCCGGAGTGCGGCTCAATGACGGTCCTCGTCTCGATGGCGCCGGGGTGCTGGTCGTCGACGACGCGCCTGATGTGCGAGAGGTCGTGACCGATATCCTCGCGCAGTACGGTGCCAAGGTCACCGCGGTCGGTTCCGCCGAGGAGGCGCTGGCCGGAGCGCCCCCGCCGTGCTCCTGAGCGACCTCGCGGGTCAAGCCGGTGAATCTTCTCATCCCCATCCGCACGCTGAGGTTCTGTCGCTCCGCGAGGCTGGTCGAGAAGTGGTGCGGATCGGGATCGCCAGCGATGTAGACCCGCCGCGTCCCGAGGCACTGAGCGGGACGGTAACGGGCCTCCGGCTGGCGCTGGCCCGAGTCCCCCTCGTACGGCTTGACCAAACCTCGCGTAGTCAAACTCTGAGCCCCGTTGGCGCCCTCCACAGCCTCGAGGTAGACCTTGTGACCGTCCGTCGTGAGCTGGACGCGCGGGGAGAGCCGGTGGGCCAAGTCCCGGATGGACGCGGGCCACAAAGCCGTCTCGCCGCCCGACCGCCCATGTGGGAACCAGCTTGCTAGGCCACGGAAGCGGGCGTGAGTGACCACATTTGGCAGCTGTCGGAAATCGCGAAACTCGCAGGGATCTAGCACGGAGGAATCCAATGTCATGTGACGACTGGGACCAGGAGTACCACCTGACACCGAGAGGTTGGATGACGGGGTCCTCCAAGCACTATGGCCGGGTCGATCAAAAGGCACCCCGCCCCCCGGACGCAGTCGAAACGTGGGAACAGCATGCTTCGCAGACTTCCGGATGGTCTAGAGAGATCCGCATGCAACGCCTGGTCTGGCACGATCCAGCGATCAGGGAAGAAGATCGCAAGGCGCTGAGGTCAAAATTCCAATCTCCGTTCCAGTGAAACGGAGACACTACCGGCTATCGAGCCTTACATTCCGCACTTCTCGAAGAGGATTTGCTGGTATTTTCTGCAGTGCGGGTCAGCGTAGCCTGCGTGGCTCTTCTGCGTCGATAATGCGTTCGGTTTCCGCCTCCCACGTCCGGAGCAGCCGCACGACCCTCCGGTAGTTCGCGATCGCCGGGGGGAGGAGGGCCCCTGCCCGCTTCCGGCTCGCCCTCGAAGGCGAGGAACTGGTACGCCGCGGGCGCTCGGAGCCCGTCGACCCCTTTCGGGCTCGACACGCCAAAATCCCTCCCCGTATCCCCTTGATATGTCGGTGATCGTTTGTGCGCGAAACCCGGGGGGCTGTAGGGATGTAGCGACCCCCTGATTTGGGCGCGTTCTCCCACAAGGGCGCCCCCCACCTTGGCGCCCTGATTCTGGTCCAAGGGGCGCACCCGGGCGACCGGGCGCTGTATTGAACGATGCCCCTCGCCTGGAACGGCGGGGGCGGCCACGATGGACCGCCCCTCGATGACTATGGCCGGCAGGGCCCGACTTACAGCAGTGGTGCTATGTGCAGAACTCGGCGCGGATTACGATCTGATCTTTCGCGTGGTTCAGTGGTGAGGACAGGTACCCGGCTTACCGGCCTCCTCTGGCGCTTTTCTTTCATTCCGCCTAGTTGCGAGATGCCCAAACTACCCGTTCCTCGGGCGTAAACGGCCGCGGCAAACCCTTGGGCTTCCTGATCCTCGGCATGTCGTCGACCGGGCTTCGGTCCCAGAGCCGCTGCCGGGCGCCCCACTGGCCGAACTCGCTGATGCTCGCGCGTCGACGACTGAGCGTCGACATCGTGAGGCCCTTCCTCGACAACATCACGAAGTAGGTGCGCGACGCCTTCCTCGAGAAGCACCCGCCGCGCTTCGCCCACCGCCAGTCTAGAGGCGCGCCATCACCCGGCGCGCGAACTCCTCGCTGAAGCGCCACTTCTCATCCACGCCGGTGGCGAACATCAGCTCCTGCAGGCCCTGGCGCTCGAGATTCCGGATCCGCTCGATCAGCTCCTCGGCGGTGCCGACCAGGCAGGTGGCCCGGATCAGGTCCGCGTCGATCAGCTCGGCCTCGCCCGGATGCAGATAGGTGTAGTGGAACTCGTGGGTGCGGAAGTGGCGGTGCTCGAGCGGGATCGCCGCAACCAGCGCGCAGTAGCGCTTCCAGATGCCCCGGAGGAAGGCCGGCGGCTCAATGCCGCGCTCGTGGACTTCATCGTAGAAGTAGTAGACGCTCGCCATCACGTTCGGTCCGACGGTGCGGATGACCCGCTCGGAATCGATCGGCTCGCCCGGGTCGACCAGTGCGATGTTGACGAGCGCGCAGGTCCGGAAGCCGTCGAGCCGCCGGCCGGCGCGCGCGGCCCCGCGCTTCACATGCCCTAGCGCCTCGGTCACGGGCACGCCCCGGGGCGGAATAGCGAAGACGAGCCCGTCGCCGTACTCGCCCGCCAGCTCCATGGCCCGCGGCCCGAATCCCGAGACGTAGAGCGGGATCCTAGGCTCCAGACTCATGTACTTCTTCTCGTGCATCAACATTTTGATGGGCCGGCTCAGGCCCTCGTAGGCGTAGTCCACTACCTCGCCCCGGAGCAGGGCGCTCAGCACCCTGAGATAGGCGGCGTAGTTGGCGATGCGCATCGGCCGCTGCCCCATAGTGCGCATCGCCGTGTTCCCGGTGCCGATGCCGAGATGCACGCGTCCGGGAGCCAGCCGGTTGAGGGTGGCCATGGCTGCCACGTGCACGGGCGGGATGCGGGTGCCGCAGATGGCCACGCCGGGCCCGAGCCGGAGGCGGGTGGTTTTTTGGGCGGCCAGCATCAGCACCGCGTAGCAGTCCGAGAACAGCATCTGACTGTCGGTCGCCCAGACGGAGTCGTAGCCCAGGTTTTCGGCATGGCTGAAGAAGCCGATCTCGTCGATGTCCGCCATCACGCAGATGCCGAATCGCATGCAGTGCCCTTTCCCCGTCGATGCGACGCCGCGGCACTTCGGGTTCGGGTATTGTCCAGCCCAAAGGCGCTCTCTATAGGCGTAATTCGGTGATCGTCGGCGTCGCGCCAGCGGGTCTAACTCAGCCCCTTGATCTCCGTCTCCGCCTTCTCTAGCCATACCTGCATGTCCATCTCGCGGTACATCGACACGGCCGTGGTCACGTGCTCGTGGGCGTGCTCGCGCTGGCCGGTGCGCCGATACAGCTTGCTGAGGCCGAGGTGGCAATGGGCCGCCACGGGACGCATGCCGCCCCCTTCAGCAAGGGGCCGGGGACACTGCATCTGGCCGCCCTCCAGCGAGCCGGGCCGGTTTGCTGCGTCGACGGGTGGGACGACACTAGCTGCACGACCGATCGTGGTCAAGGAGGACGGCTGCCGCTCCCGTCGCCGTCGTCCTTGCGCGGCCGGGGGAGCTTTCAGGTCGGCAAGCTGTGGCGATTGGATACCTCCCGCTTGGCGGCGGCGCTGGCGAGTGGCGAGTCGTAGGCGCTGGCGATCTCCTAAGTCTACCCAGTAGACCACGTCAGCGAGGAGCGACAGGCGCGTGGGGCTTCTGAGCTGACTGTGCTGGTACAGAACCTCTCTCGAGGACGGTCAGGAACTGCTGGCACTTACAAGGCGTGACCTCGAACCCCGGCTTACCGGCCTTCTCTGGCGCTTTTCTTTGTTGGTTCATCCGGCTTTCCCGTGGGTAGCCGGGTAGTGTAAGGATGGCGCCAGCTCTATCTCTCCGGGAGGGCTGGCGCCATGCGAGACGGCCCCCATGCTCCAGCGCCACCTGCCCAATGGTATGACCTTCTTCGCCCACCGCCTCACCAACGCCGTCACCGAGGGCCTCAACTCCAAGATCCAGACCATCAAGAAGATGGCCTACGGCTTCCGGAACCGAGAGCACTTCAAGACCGTCATCTATTTCCACTGCGGGGGTCTTGATCTCTACCCGGCGACCCACGCAATTCCCGGATGAACCTCTTTGTTTTCAGCCCCTTCCGAGACGCTCGTTCGGGGTCTTCACCCCCATCCACAGAACCCGCGCCTCAGCGGCTGAGGGCCCTAGCCGCCTCCAGGTCGGGCGCAGCGAGGGCAGGGGCCGAATGCGTGATACGCTCTCGGGTGTCGGCTCTCTCCTGTCCGTGACGGCGAGTCGGGGTCGCTAGAGCCATAGTGTTCGGAGCGCCTCCTGTCATCTCAGTCCGCATCCACATTGGGCGTCCGTCCAAGACGCCGATGAAAGGCGAAGACGAAAAACCATGAGCAAGGAAGACGCAATCGAGGTGGAGGGCAAGGTGGTCGAGCCGCTGCCCAACGCGATGTTCCGGGTGGAGATGGACAATGGCCACAAGGTCCTGGCCCACGTGTCGGGCAAGATGCGAATGCACCGCATCCGGATCCTGCCCGGCGACAAGGTCACGATGGAGCTGTCCCCCTACGACCTGACCCGAGGTCGGATCACGTACCGGTTCAAGTAGAAGTCGAGCCGAGAACGCGCTACAACACACCCGCTTAAGCGCCCGCCCTATGGCCGGTTTGGGGCCGTCCACATTTGGCGGGATTTGAGGTGTCCACCGAGGCTCGTCGGGAGCCGCCCTCGATGACTGGGCCCGATCGGGGGCCGACTTACAGCAGCAGTGCTATGTGCAGAACTCGGCGCGGATTACGATCTGATCCTTCGCGTGGTTCAGGAGTGAGGACAGGTTCCCGGCTTATCGGCCTTCTCTGGCGCTTCTCTTTATTCACAGGAAGTCACAACACGCCGATTCCGCCCCTGTCGCCGGGCCGTACTACACGGGCTTGCGCGTGGCGCCGAGGGTCTGCGACCTCTCGTGCGCGCACGATGCGTCATCCGGCCGTCCGGGAGAATATCCCGCCGCTGCCAGTATGCGGTGCGTGATCGAGCGTTTTCAGTCGCGGGGGCCCGTCAGGCTACACTGAAGAAAGCGTATGACCCGATGTATCGGGCGTGTCCGAGGCCCATCCGTCGATGTCTGGTGGGGCCTCACCATCGGCGTACTCGCCGGTCTCTTCTTTCTGCCTGCGCTGCGCAACGGTTTCGTCTGGGACGACGATGTCAATCTCGTCTCGAATCCCAACTTTCGCGGACTCGGCCTCGTCCAGCTCCGGTGGATGTTGACGACCGCTTGGTCGACGCATCCGATTTGGGGCGGGCAATGGATTCCGCTCACCTGGCTGAGCTTCGCGCTCGACTACCTTGCGTGGGGGCTGAACCCGGTCGGGTATCACCTGACGAATCTCGCGATCCACGCTGCCAACGCCGCTCTCTTCTTTGTGGTGGCCCGGCGGCTTCTGGCACGAGCGGTCGAGGCGGCAGGCGAAGGAGTGCTCCGTCTCGGCGCCGCGACGGCGGCCCTGTTCTGGGCCCTCCACCCACTCCGCGTTGAGTCGGTGGTCTGGGCCACCGAGCGCCGCGACGTTCTGTCGGGTTTCTTCTTCCTGCTCACGGTCCTCACTTACGTGAGGGCGACAGAGGGGGAGGGGCCGCAACGCCGCCGGTGGCTTACCTGGTCAGTCGGCTCGTATGCGCTGGCCATCGCCTCGAAGGCGACCGTCGTGACGTTGCCCCTGGCGCTCTTGGTGCTCGACGCTTACCCCCTTGGACGACTGCGCGGGCAATGGCGGGCGCGGCTCGGCGAGAAGGCGCCATATCTCCTCCTAGCGGCGGCCGATGTCGCGCTCACACTCCACGCCGCCCGCCTCGCAGCGCCTCGTGCTTTGTATCGGTATGCGCTTCCGGCTCGCATAGCGATGGCCCTCTACGGCCTCTGGTTCTACATCGAGAAGATGCTCTTTCCGCTCCGGCTCTCGCCGCTCTACGAGTTGCCGGCGGCGGTGAGCCCGCTCGAGCCGAGGTTCATCGCGAGCGCGCTCGCAGTCGTCACTATAACCGCTAGCGTCTGGCTCCTACGCCGCCGGTGGACGGCAGGGCTCGCGGTGTGGGTAGGCTACGGAGTGCTCCTGGCGCCAATGAGCGGCTTCACTCAGATCGGCTTCCATCTAGCGGCCAACCGATATAGCTACCTACCGAGTCTCGGCCCGGCCCTCCTGGTCGGAGCCGGCGCCGGCGTGGCGGTGGCGTTCGGCCGCCGGTCCGCACCGGCCTGTGCGCGCCTGATGCTGGTCGTGATCGCCACAGTGATCCTCGGTCAGGGCATTCTCACTGCCAGCGAGGTCGGCGCGTGGGCGACCGCCGAAACCCTCTGGCAGTCCGCCCTTGACGCCGACCCCGCGTGCGGACTCTGCCACGGCAACCTGGGCGCCGCGTTGGAGCGCGAGGAGCTCTGGGAGCCGGCGGTCCCGCACCTAGAGGCGGCGCTGGCCCTACGGCCCAACCTGGTCGCCTTCCAGGCGAACCTCGGGCTCGCGTTGTTCCGGACGGGCCGCTCCGCCGAGGCCGTCACGCACTTCCGGCTCGCCATTGCGGCCATCCCGGCCGACGCGAATCTGCGGGCCCATTTTGGCCTCGCCCTGCTCGCGGTGGGACAGCCCGAGGAGGCGCATGACCAGTTCCGCTTCGCCCTTCGGCTAGACCCGTCCAACGCCGAGGCGCGTGCGAACCTGGCGGCGCAGCCGGTGAGACCCGGCCAACTGGGCGACGAGCCTAATGACCGGTGAGCGCCTTTTCAGGCCCCACAGCGAGGTGAACGCTGACGCCGAGGTTTCTGCGACAAGACCCTCGAGGATCCCCGAGGGGGTGGTAGAGGTCACGACGCCGACCTGATTTTCCCACCAGCCCCTTTTCGGTCGAGGCGTCCCGAGAAGCTACAGTGAAGGAAGCCGCGGAGCGCCTTCACAGCTCCTCGGGGTGTTCTACGCGAGGCTCGCTCATTGTGAGTTCGCGTCCGGGCGGTTCAGCGAGGCGAGCCGGATGTCGAGCATGGCTGCACCCTTGTGTGAAGCCGATGGTGATGCGGAGAATGCCGGCTACGCATTCATGCTGGATGAATGGAGCCACCAGTATCTGGGCGACTACGACGCCACGTTCCGCCTCAAGCACCAGGTTCTCCGCAAGATGGAGGAGGCCTTCAACCTCCGCTGGTATCACTGGGCGTACGCTGCCGCTTCCTGGGCCAACGTCTGCATAGGGCGGTGGGGCGAAGCGATCGAGGACGCTGAAGAGGAACTCCGCATCGCGGAAAAGTTCTCCGACCAGAGTCTCATCTCGTTCGCCAACTGGAACTCCTGTATCGCGTACACCGCGAAGGGCGACATTGCACGCGCGATGGACTACGGCGAACGCGCGGTCGCGAAGGCTCCGACGCCAGCCGATCGTGCCTATGCGCTGGGGCCCTTGGCGTGGGCTTGGTGCCGACACGGAGAGCCCGATCGCGCCATCCCGAAACCGCCGAGATCGTGGGCGTGATTCGAGAGGCTGGGTGGCGTCCCAGTGAGAACTTTTCGCTCTACCTCGGAGAGGCGTATCTCGTGGCCGGCGAGCTCGACAAGGCGCAGGAGAGCCTCCGGACGACGTTCGAGCTCGCTGAGGAATGCGGGATGCGGTTCTTCGTCGGCTCATGTCACCGCCTGCTCGGGGAGGTCGCTCTGCGGGGAGCTTCTGACCGTCTTGTCGCGGCACGCGAACACTTCGAACGCAGTATCGCGACCCTCAGCGAGATCAATGCTGAAAATGAGCTCGCCGCCGCCGAGCTCACGCGGGCTATGGCGAGGCCTTGGGACGAAGTTCCCGTATCACCGACGCACGCGACTACTTCACCCGCGCGGTGGACATCTTTGAACGGCTCGGGACGCTGCTGGAGCCCGAGAGGATCCGAACGAGGCTGGCAGCCCTGCCGGCCGGGGACTCCTGAGCTGAGCCTACTGCTCGCCGCCACCGGGCGGATCACGTACGTCAGGCGCACTTCGGTCACGCGAATCCGTACTTCTGAGTAAGCGGCCGGCGCTACGGGGGCAACGGAGACCCGGGGATTCCGTGCGAGTGACCACGGGCGTCGGCACCGGCCGGCGCTACGCGCCCTCCTTTGGCTAATCTCGGCGCGCCTGGGCGGCCCGTCTAGCCTCGCCCCGGGCCCGCCCGCGGTCCTTGACCCGTCGGGTCGGCTTGACTACGCTTGGCCCACTCTTCCGGATCGATCGTCGGTGCAAACCGGGAGCAGCCTTGTGAGGGGAGGACTGCCATGTTCCTGCCTCGACTGAGCCGCGTCGTGGGTGCGCTAATCGTCACGGTCCTGGTTCTCAGCGCGTCGCCGCCCGGCGCGGTCGACGCCCAGGGCAAGAAGCTCAAGATCGGGGTCGTCTTCGACTACACCGGGCCGCTGGCCGGCGGCGGCTCCGAGCTCCAAGCGCTGGGCGCCAAGATCATGATCGATCACTTCATCAAGAAGGGGGGCGTCGAGGGCTACCAGATCGAGGCGCTCTATGCCGACGCCCAGAGCAAGCCCGAGGTGGCCATCAACGAGGCGGTGCGCTTGATCGAGCAGGAGAAGGTTGACCTGCTGCTCGGCTTCTACTCCTCGGCCCAGTGCGTGCCGGCCGCCGCCCGCATCGAGCAGCTCAAGAAGTTCATGTGGATCACCACGTGCATCTCCTCGGCGGTGCTGGAGAACCGGCACCTCAAATACGTGTTCCGGGCGCAGCCGAGCGGCCGCCAGTTCGGGCTCATGTCGACCGACTTCCTCGCCCAGAACGCGAAGACCAAGCTCGGCAAGGACCCCAAGGACCTGCGCGTCGCCATCATCCACGAGGACGGCGCCTACGGCGTCGACGTGTCGAAGGGCAACGAGGAAGGCGCCCGGAAGGCCGGCTTCAACATCGTGCTGAAGGAAGGCTATGCGGCGACGGCGCCCGACCTGGCGTCGCTCGTGACCAAGCTCAAGCGCGCGCGGCCGGACGTCATTTTCCACACCGGCTACAACCCAGACATCACGCTGTTCCTGCGCCAGGCCCGCGAGCTGGGCCTGCGCTTCAGCGCCCTCATCGGCCACGGCGCCGGCTACGGCGTGTACGACAAGCTCAAAGAGTCGCTCGGCAAGGACGTGAACCATTTCTTCAACGTCGATCCGATCTCGATCTGGCTCACCAACGAGAAGGCGCTGAAGCCCGGGCTGGCGGGGATGATCAAGATGGTCGGCGACGAGTACGAGAAGGCGCGGCCGGGCGCGACCATCAGGTCGGCCCACGTCGGCATGGCGGCCAGCAATACCTACGTGTTCATGACCGAGGTCCTGCCGCGCGCGGTCAAGAAGTACGGCGGCATCGACGCCGACGCGCTCCGCAAGGCGGCGCTCGACGTCGACTTGCCCGAGGGCGGCACCATGCTCGGCTTCGGCGTCAAGTTCGAGGGCGAGGGCGCTCCCATGGCCGGCCAGAACGATCGCGCGTTTCCGGTTATCGTGCAGTACGTTGACGACAAGGCCCACGTCGTCTGGCCGAAGAGCCAGCAGCAGCGCGAGCCCGTGCTCCCGCTGCCGGGCACATCGCCTTACGCCGCCCAGTGATCCCTGGTTTCGAGCGCCGGCTTTGCCGGCGCAATCGGATGCTGGACCGGTCACCACGCTGGATCGCTAGGGGGTGTCGGGGGGAGCGCCGCCGCTCCCCCCGTCGTCTATGTTATCCGTCGAGGGGCTGAGCAAGCGCTTCGGCGGCTTCACCGCCGTCAACAACGTGTCGTTCGCCGTCGAGCCGGGCGAGATCCTCGGGCTGATTGGCCCCAACGGCTCCGGCAAGAGCACGATCTTCAACGTGCTCGCCGGGGCTCTCGTGCCCAACGCCGGCTCGATCCGCTTCGAGGGGCGCGAGATCGGCGGGCTGGCGCCGTACCGCATCGTCAACCTCGGCATCGGCCGCACGTTCCAGATCCCGCGCCCGTTCCACCGGCTCTCGATCGTCGAGAACGTCGTGCTCTCCGGCTTCTACGGCCAGGGCCGGCCCGCGCGCGCCCGCGCCTTCGAGGCGGCTGAGCGGGCGCTGGCGCTGGTGGGGCTACCCACCGACCGCGCGGCGAGCGTGGACGGCCTCGGCGCCGCCGCGCTGAAGAAGCTGGAGCTCGCCAAGGCGCTCGCGTCCGGCCCCAAGCTCCTGCTCGCCGACGAGAGCCTGAGCGGCCTCGACGAGCACGAGATGGACCAGGCGGCCGATCTGCTCCGCCGGATCCGCAAGGACCTGGGCGTCACCATCATCTGGGTCGAGCACATCATGGGCATCCTGATGCGCGTGGTGGACCGTGTCATGGTCCTCGATCACGGCGAGAAGATCGCCGAAGGGCTGCCGGCCCAGGTCGCTGCCGATCCGCGCGTGATCGAGGTCTACCTGGGCACCCAGGCCGCGGCCGTGCGGGTGGCTGCCGCGGTCGCCCGCGTCTGACCGGCATGGGATCTCGCGCGTGCTCGAACTGACGTCTGTCCGCGCCGGCTACGGGAGCTTGCAGGCGCTGTTCGACGTCTCGCTCGAGGTGCGTCACGGCGAGGCGGTCGGCGTCATCGGCCCTAACGGCGCCGGCAAGACGACGTTGATGCGCGTCATCTCCGGCCTGATCCGCCCGACGGCCGGCTCCATCGTCATGGAGCGCGTGGACCTGCTGGCCACGCCGCCCCACCGGATCGTCGAGGTCGGAGTCGCCCACGTGCCGGAGAGCCGGCGGCTGTTCCCGCGCATGACCGTCGAGGACAATCTCAAGATGGGCGGGTTCATGCGGGCGGCGCGCCCGAAGGTCCGGCGGCGGCTCGACTTCGTCTACGAGCTGTTCCCGCGCCTGCGCGAGCGCCGCCGGCAGCTCGCCGGCAGCATGTCCGGCGGCGAGCAGCAGATGTGCGCGATCGGCCGCGCGCTGATGTCCGAGCCCAAGCTCCTGCTGCTGGACGAGCCCTCGGCCGGCCTCGCGCCGGTCGTCGTCGATCAGGTGTTCGAGCTGGTCCAGCGCATCCGCGCCGGCGGGGTCACCGTGCTCATCGTCGAGCAGAACGTGCAGCAGGTGCTGCGGATCGTCGATCGGGCCTACGTGCTCAAGGCGGGCCGCATCCGCGCGGCCGGCGCCGCCGCCGAGCTGCGCGACAGCGCCACCATTCGGGAAGCCTATCTCGGGGTCTGAGCGAGAACGGGGCCGGCGCCATGGGCATCTTCGACGTCTATCTGCTGGAGGCGGTGATCAACGGCGTGCTGCTGGGCGGCGTGCTCGCCCTGTTGTCGCTCGGCCTGAACCTGGTCTTCGGGGTCATCGACGTGGTCTGGATCTGCTACGCGGAGCTGATCATGCTCGGCATGTACGCGATGTATTTCCTCTCCCGGGTCTACCAGGCGCCGATGGTGCTGGCGGCGGCGATCTGTATCGTCGCTGTCGGCGTTCTCGGGGTGTTGTTACACCTCCTGGTGATCGCCCCGCTGCTCGGCGCGGCGCCGATCAACCAGCTGCTGGCCACCGGCGGCGTGCTGTTCTTTCTCCAATCCGCGGCGACCATCCTGTTCGGGATCGAGTTCAAGAACCTTGGCTTGCGCTTGCCGGTGTTGAAGGTGGCCGGAATGTTCATCAGCTACTCGCGGCTGCTGGCCTTTGGCGCGGCGCTCATCGGCATGGTGCTGGTCTATCTGCTCCTTACCCGGACCTACACGGGGACGGCGATCCGCGCCATCGCCCAGGATCGCCAGATCATGACGCTGATGGGTGTGGACAGCCGCCGGATTTACGTGATCACCTCGGCCCTCGGCGGCGGGCTGGCCGGTCTCGCCGCCTGCCTGCTGGTGCTGCAGTACGACGTCCATCCGTTCGTCGGCTTGACGTTCGGGCCGATCACCTTCCTCATCTGCGTGCTCGGCGGCCTCGGTAACCTCGTCGGCGGCTTCGTGGCCGCGTTCGTGTTCGCCGAGATTATCTCGGTGGGCGGTCTCTACCTCGATCTGGAGTGGGGTTACGTTTTCGCCTTCGCGTTCTTCATCGCGATGATGTTCGTGCGGCCCCAGGGCCTGCTGGCGCGGCGGTCATGAGCCGGTGGCCGGGCTGGATCGCCGGGGCGGCGCTGGTCGCGTTGCCGTTCGTCTACCACGCGCCCTATCCGCTGCACATCGCGATCCTCATCCTGATCTGGTCGTTCGCCTACACCTCGTGGTCGGCGATGGGGCGGTTCGGCCTCACGTCGCTCGGTCACGGCGGGTTCATGGGCATCGGCGCCTACGTGACGGCGCTGCTGTGGAACCGCGGCGGCGTGAGCCCCTGGCTGGGTATCCCGCTGGCTCTGCTGGCCGGGGCACTGCTGGCGGTCCTGGTGGCCTATCCCTGTTTCCGGTTCCGCATCACCGGCCACTACTTCGCGCTGGTAACGCTGGCGCTGGGCGGCATCGTGATGCAGGTGATCACCGCGACGCGCGACTACACCGGCGGCTCGCTAGGCTACACGCCGGAGCGGTACCAGGGCGGCAGCTCGCTCTACGCGCTGCAGTTCAGCGGCAAGACGACCTGGTACTTGATCGCGCTGGCAGTGTGGGCGGCCGGGCTCTACGTCTGGTATCGCGTGGACGGCAGCATGCTGCGCTACGCGCTGGAGGCGATCTCCGAGGACGAGGACGCTGCGGCGGCCGCGGGCGTGCACGTGACGGCCGAGAAGCTCAAGATCACGGTGGTGAGCGCGGCGATGACCGCGCTGGCCGGCGCGCTCTATTGTCAATACCAGATGTTCATCTCGCCGGACACGGTCAGCGGCATCTCCGTCTCGCTGCAGATGGTGTTCGCGGCGGTGGTGGGCGGCCTCTACGTGGCCCTCGGCCCGACGGTGGGCGCGGTCATCACGATCCTGATGGCCGAGGTGTTGCGGATCTCCGTCGGCACGCGGGCGGTCGGCTGGGACAACCTGGTCTACGGCGCCCTGCTGGTGGTATTCATCGTCTTCCTGCCGAAGGGTATCCTTGGCACTGTGCTCGCGCATTGGCAACGATAACTGGAGGTGCCCGATGGCTATCCTGCTCGACCATCTCATCGTCCCCTCGCACTTGTCGCCCTGACGATGATCAGCCGTAGAAGAGCGTCACGTCTTCAGCGGCTCTCCAGCAGCTGGACCAGGTTCCCTTCCGGGTCCTTCAAGGTCGCGATCCGCATGTTGCCGTAGTCCGTCGGATCCTCGATGAACTCGACCCCCGAGGCCTTCAATCTCTTCCAGTCCGTCCTGACGTCGTCGGTCGCAAGGCCTACCATGTGCCGCGCCGGGTCGGCGTTGCGCCCGTGGACCTCACTGTGCGTCCCCAGCGCGAGCGCCGGCACCCCCGGCTCGCCGAGCACGACGAACCCTGGGCTCTCGAATCCCACGTTGAGGCCCAGGACGTCACGATAGAACGGCAGCAGGTTCTTCACATCTTCGCTCCAGATGCTCACTCCGCGCAGTCCCTTGATCATCGCCATGACTCCCTTCGCAGACGGGTGACTCAGCCGCCGATCGTCTTCCGTATGCTGCCGAAATGCTCGTCGACGTGGTCGAGGAGGGCGCGCTTGACCATCTCCTCGGCGCTCATGGCGGGCATGCCCGTGAACACGGCGCCAGTTTTCGCGAGCTCGGCATCGGAGAGGCCACGCACGGCCGCGGCCGCCGCGGCGGCCGCCTTCTTGTGGAGCGCGATCGTCTCCGGCTTCGTGCAGCCGGCGAACTCCTTGGCATGCTGGGCGTTCATCTCGTCGAGCATCTGGCGGGTGAAGGTCGGCAGCGCCTGGCCGGCAGCGATCGTCTTGATGATGTGAGTGATCGGCTCGTAGCTTCTGGCGATGTGGTGCGCCGCCGCTGCGACCGTCCACTTCTCGGCGGCTGTCGTCTTCTTCCAGTCGGCATCGCTCAGCTTCTCGAAAAGAGCAATGGCCTCCTCCACCTTGGCCTCGAACTGCTTGGCGAACGCTTCTCCCTTGGCTCCCATGGTGTCCCCCTTGGTCTGTTCTTCACTATATAGACGAACAATGTGCCTCGAGATCGACAGGCCCGGCGAAGGAGAGCAGGGAGACGCCTGTGCTCGACACAGCGCGCCATAACGTCGTCGATGCGGCCGAACCGCGCCTTGGACAATCCTCCGGCCCTCGTCGCCTGCTTCCTTCCACGATTCCATTCATCCTATAGTCGATCGCCGGGGCCCGATTTCGACACTGGCCCCGGCCAGCGCATCGACTGACACGCCAAGCAGTCGCATCTCGGCTCGTGCGCTGGCGTCGACGTTCCGGGGCTTCCGCCCTGGCGGCCAGCTGCTGCTTGAGGTCCACGGCGTCGCCCTCGAGCAGGGCGATCCGAGGGCTCCTCCAGCCGCTTCCCCGGTCTGTGGTGGGGATTGGATACCTCCCGCTTGCCGGCGGCGCTGGCGTGTGGCGGGTCGTAGGCGCTGGCCATCTCGTAGGTAGACCCCGTCGGCGACGCGCCACGGGGGCCTGGGGCTTCTGAGCTGACGGCGCTGGCACCGAACCTCTGTCGAGGACGGTCAGGAACTACGTGTACGGCCCAGACGGCACTATCGAACGGCTCGACGCCTCACACCTAAAGTAATAGACGGGGACTCCCGATCTACTCCGCCCCCGGTCGAGAGTCCGGCTCGCGACCATACGGGGCGAAGCGGAGGGCGGCACCGAGGAGTCACGGGGGTGAGCGGCGGCCTGGCGAAGTCCCACGACATCTGCGCCAGACTAATACCGACCGCGAACCAGCAACCCGGAGTGTGACTGGCCTACTGCGCGGGAGTGGGCACCACCGTCAACCATCCGCTCGGACACTGCTGGACGTAGGGGTAGTACGCCCCGGCCTCGGTGCAGTAGTACCAGTACCCCGGGGCCTGTGGCTGCTGTACGTAAGCCTGAGAAGCCGGATCAGTCACCACCGGCGGTGCGTAGGAATAGGCCGGATACGGATACCAAAAGGGATCCCACCCGATGCTCGGCCCGAGGAACACGGGCCCCCCGAAGCCACGGTGATGGAACTCGTGCTCACGGAACTCCCGACCGCCGTGAAAGTCGTGTCCTCCGTGGAACTCGTGCCCGCCGTGGACTCCCTCATGGCCCCGCGCCGCCCACGCGGGCGCGACCTCGATGCCTGCAAAGCTGAGCGTCAGCGTGACCACTGCGATGACGAACCCTAGCCGTCTCATGTTGGCCTCCACTCCACTAGTTGGACGAGGCCGCGCAGTCCAGCATTCGTCTGGCGGCCGTGCCGTTCAGCCCCCTCGAGCGATCGCATAGGGTACGGTAGACGCTCCCCCTCGCGCTTTACGTATTCGCAACAATCCTGGACCTGGTTCGTTTCAATCGGGCACCCGTCTTCGAGCGCCTCGGGCGTCCCGAAGACATTGCCGACGTGGTATCGTTCCTGGCTGGTCCTGCGGGCGGCTGGGTGAACGCGCAAGTGCTGAGGGCCAATGGCGGCTTTGCGTGAACCTCGCGGGCAAGCAGGATCCACGAAGGATGTCATCGTCGGCGCATCGATCGGGGTATCTGCTGCTGGCGCCGGAACGCCAGGCGCCCAGCGCGTCCAACCAGTCGGTTCGGGCGCCGGACGCTCTGCTCTCGGCATGGATCCGCGCGAGTGGTCCCGGTTGAGCGCCCTCAGCGCGGAACGATGTGGTAGCGCGCTTGAACGTTGACGACGATCTCGAGCTGACCGGCCTCGACCGGGCCTGGGCCGCTCGGCCTCGCCGCCATAATCGCGGCGGCCTGGGCGACAATAGGGTGCGGTACGGCGCCCTCGGTGACCGAGAGCAGGTCCTCGAGGCGGGCGCCGGCGGCGGCGGCGATCTCCTTGGCCTTCGTGGCGGCCTCCCTGACCGCGAGGGCTCGCGCCTCGCTCTCGGCGTGGGCGGGGTCGTTCACGGTGAACTGAAGCGCAGAGATCGTGTTGGCGCCAGCGGCAACCGCTCCGTCCACGACAGGGCCGCCCGCCGAGAGATCGCGAATGCGAAGCCGGACGACGTTGACCACCCGATAGGCCACGATGCGCGAGCCCTCCTCTTCGGTCCGGCGCGGAGCCACGATGGGATCAACGGAGTAGGCGACGGTGGTGATGTCCTGATCCGCAACCCCGAGCGCCTTCACACGCGCGAGCACCTCGGTCATGCGCCGACTGGCGTCGGCCGTGGCATCGGCGAGCGCGGGAACTCGCGCCTCGACGCCGACGTCGACGAGCATTGTGTCGGGCCTCACCGAGACTCTGCCCACCCCGTTGACGGTGACAACGTTGAGCGCCTCGTACTCCGGCGTCACCCGTACCCGGACACAGCCGCCGAGGAGGGTGACGCAGAGCAGCAGCGCGACCGACGCTTTTCGAGGCACGGTCACATCCTACGACATAGCGGGCGGGCGGGTGACGGGAACCTGATGAGTCTCGAGCGGCGCCCAGGCGCCCGGCACCGATGTCGGCCTCGCCTACCGTCCAACCCTCGAGAGGTCGCCTGCCTCCTCCGGGAGGTGCTCATCCGACGCGAGACTACAAAGGCCCTCGCCGAGCGTCCGCGGCTCGCCGCCGCCGAGCTGGTTTAACTGAAAGGCTTCGTCGTCGTCCTAGTCCTGATTGGGTTTTCCGCGTGCGCCTCGGGGCCCTATTGGACCAAGGCCGGCGTGTCGCGGATCGAACTGGCCCAAGACGATGGAGCGTGTCAGCGCGAGGCGAGCGAAGCGACGCCGCGGTCGGTGGGACGCGGCGGGGGACGAACCGGCAGGGTATGGGTGAACCACTGGCGCTACACGGACTGCATGCGGGCCAAGGGTTACAAGTGGGCGACCGGATAGTCAGCGCGCGCCCTCAGCCAATCCTGCAGATCCCGGCTTGCCGGCCTTCTCTCTAGCACCTACAGCGCGCTCGTCCGATCCTGTCCTATTGACGCATGACCCCGACGCATGGCCCCGGCCTCACTTCGGCCTTTCTTAAATGTCGGTAGCCGGAGCGCCGCGCCGAGCATCCGCTCGTCGTAGACCCTCCTGTACACCACCGTCGACATTAGATCGGCATGGGAGGGGAGGGGCTGCTGGCGCTCTGCCTGACGCCCACGGGCCGGCGGTCTCGCTCGGCTCCGTGTCGTAGGTGGCGAGCCAAGAGCCCTCAGCCAGCGGTCGCGGGGGCTCTCGTCGCACCGCTGACTCCTGCAGCCCGATCCATTGGGGGTTCTCCCCCCTTGGACCGGGCGGTGGAAGTGGCAAGAGACGCCCCGGGGCGCGGGGTCTAGGGCGCCTTTAGGTTAGAGTCAATGGAGGGGTCATGTAATGAGGCTCGGCTGCCCGATCACCAGGCCCCCCAAAGCACGTCGGCCTGACAACCATGGTCACCGCAGTGACACGTTCGGTCAGGTTACTCAACAACCTTGCCAAGCTCCCCCTCCGGAGCCGCCAGAGCACCGCGGCTCCTGAAAAGGAGCGGGATCGATCAGGGGGGTGGCATCGTAGGGGCAGGGCTCGGAGGCTCCTCCACTCCGAGAGCACCCGGGTTTACTAATCAAGACCGTGAAGACACTTTTAGCAGTCGACGATGAGCCGACGAACCTCTACCTCATCCAGATGGCGGTCGAGGAGAGCGGGCTGGAGGTGAGGCTCGTGACCGCGGCGAATGGCCTCGAGGCCATCGAGCGCGCCAGAGACGTTCGGCCGAGTCTTGTTCTGATGGATCTCAAGATGCCAGTCCTCGATGGCTGGGCGGCAACGAGGCGGTTGAAAGGCGATCCCATGACCGCGACCATTCCCGTCATCGCGCTGTCCGCTCAGGCAATGGCCGGCGATCGCGAACGCGCCCTTGGCGCCGGCTGCGACGGGTACCTGTCAAAGCCCCTCGATCTGGCGGCCTTCATCGCGCTGTTGAAGGCGCACCTCACATGATCCCGTCGCCGACGCTTGACACGCGATGATCGGCGAGAGCACTCACGCCGACCACGTCGGGACCCTAGCGAGGTCGCCGACCCGATCTGCCCAGTGGGCGATCTACGCGGTGCTGGCCGGTCTGCTCGGCGTGCTTGTCATGACGGGGGTGTTCCTCGCTCGGTCGATCCAGCTCGAGAAGCGCGACTATCTCATCCAAAACGACGCCATCGCCCGGAGCGTAGGCGCCTCCATCGAAGCCCGAGAGGCAGGGTACCTCGACGTCTTGCGTGCCTACAGCGGGCGCCTCCCCCTCCAGGAGGCCGTAAGACGGCGCGACCGGGCCCAGGCGCTCGTCCACCTCCGCCAACTCCGTCAGGTCTTTCCCGAGCTGGACCGAACATTTCTCGCCGATCCTGCCGGCATCGTGTGGGTCACCGAGCCGGAGACGCCGACGGTCTACGGGAAGAGCTACGCCTTCCGGGACTGGTACCGCGGGGTGAGCCGCGCCTGGCGGCCGTACATGTCGGAGATCTATCGGACGGATCTCGGTGGCTCGCTCGCGATCGCCATGGCTCTTCCTGTCCGTGATCGCGACGACCGGGTGATCGGTATTCTTGCGTCAGTCCAGAGGCTCGAGACGCTCCGCCAGTGGCTGCTTCCCGTCGAGGTGCCCAACGGCAGCCTGTTCGTCGTCGATCGGAACGGCCAGCTCCTGTTCCATCGGACCCGGACGGGCCCCGACCACGTGGCCGACTACGCCGCCACCCCCGTCGTACGGTCCCTCCGGCAGGGACTCAACGGCGTCGCCGAAATGGAGGACCCCGTCGAGCGGATCATCAGTCTTTCCGCGCACCGCTGGCTCCCGACGCTCGGCTGGGGTGTCGTCGTACAGCGCGCGAAGAATCTCGCCCTCCAACGGACGCGCGCGCGGATCGGCCTCTCGGCGCTCGTGGCGCTCATCTTGACGGGGACGCTGGCGGCGCTCGGAGCCGTTGCCCTCCGAAACGAGCGTCGGATCGTGGCCGCCAACGAGCGGCTGCAGGGGGAAATCGTCGAGCGGCGGCGGGCCGAAGAGGCGACCGCGGCCGCCAATCGCGCGAAGAGCGAGTTCCTCTCGCGGATGAGCCACGAGCTCCGGACGCCGCTGAACTCGATCATCGGCTTCACGGAGCTCCTGCTCACGAGCACCCGCGACACGCTGAGCGATCGTCAACGGTCCGCCCTCGAGCGCGTCCGGGAGAGCGGGCGGCACCTCCTCGAGCTCATCAACGAGGTCCTGGACCTATCGAAGATCGAGGCGGGGCGCATGGACGTGCGCGCTGAGGCCTTTGAGCTCTTGCCGCTCGTTCTGGAGTGCCTCGGCGCCATCGAGCCGCAAGCACAGGCCAAAGGGCTGACCGTCCGGCCCACGGGATTGGAGGGGGCGCCGCAGATCGTCCAGGACCGCGGGAAGGTCAAGCAGATCCTCATCAACCTTCTCTCCAACGCCGTCAAGTTCACCGAGCAGGGTGGCGTCGACCTGCGCCTTGAGCGGCCGGACGAGGTCTCCGTCTCGATCGGCATCGCCGACTCCGGGGTCGGCATCAGCCTCGAGGACCAGGCCGTTCTTTTCCAAGCCTTCCAGCAGGTCGGCTCCTCGAAGGCCCGCGCGCAGGGCGGCACCGGGCTCGGACTGGCGATCAGCCGCCGCCTCGCCGAGCTCATCGACGGAACCCTCACCGTCAAGAGCCAGCCCGGCCAGGGGAGCATCTTCACCCTGCGGCTGCCCGTCCGGTACCGACCACATGGGCTCGACGACGCGACGGACCAGGCCGAGTCGCGACCGGGCACCGCCCGTGTGCTGGTCATCGACGATGATCGGGACGTCCCGGCGATCATCCGGCAGGCGGTGGTCGATGAGCCCCTCACGATCGAGTGGGCAGCCAGCGCCAGCGACGGTTTCGCGCGGCTTCGAGCGCGCCGGCCCGCCGTCATCGTGCTCGACGTGATGCTGCAAGGCCACGATGACGGCTGGGACGTGCTCGGCACCCTGAAGACGGACCCGGCCACCCGGGACATCCCGGTGGTGGTGCACTCGGTCATCGACAACCCCCAACGCGCCCTCCGGCTGGGCGCCAACGAGCTCCTCCTCAAGCCAGCCTCGCCGGCCAGCGTTCGGACGTCATTGCGGCGAATCCTCGACGCGAGACGTCAGGCGCACACGCGTGAATCCGCCTGACGCGCCGAGTGAGCGGACGCAACCGGCGGCGGCCGACCCCCGCGGGACGACGATTCTGGTTGTCGACGACAAGGAAGAGAACCGCGCGCTCGTCCAGTATCTGTTCGACGGCCCAGAGTATCGGGTGCTCGAGGCGGCGGACGGCGTGACCGGCCTCGCGCGGGCCCAGAAGGAGCGCCCGGATTGCATCCTCCTCGATCTCAACATGCCCGGGTTGACCGGCTTCGAGGTCCTGGAGCGCCTGGAAGCCGATCCCCGTACGCGAGAGATCCCGGTGCTCATTCTGACGGCCAGCGACGAACGCCTGGAGACGATGGAGCGAGCCCTGCGCGGGGGGGCCGTCGATTACATCACCAAGCCCATTTCCCCCATGCGGGTCGCCATCCGCGTGCGCGGGGCGATCGAACGGCGCCGGCTCCTCCAGGAGGTGCAGGCTCTGCGCGCCTCCTTCACGTCGATGCTGGTGCACGACCTCCGGTCGCCCCTGACCGTGATCACCGCCTACCTCGACATGCTCCACCAGCCGGCGGTCGGGCCGCTCAGCGAGGCCCAGCAGCGCTATCTCGGAAAGATGGAACAGGCGGTGTCCCAGATGCTTCGGCTCATCGGCGAGATCCTGGATCTCTCGAAGCTCGAGGCCGGCAAGCTCTCGGTGAGCCCC
>WNFO01001942.1_pt1 | contig 31498 bp, 28 predicted proteins | sample 5400251 | NCBI WGS metagenome assembly WNFO01 (sample SAMN13153354, study PRJNA577476) | soil metagenome | isolation source: 100 cm saprolite under Madrone tree | place: USA:California | collected 2016-06-14
CCTTGTCCGCCTTGGTGGACCTGGCCATTCGTCATAAACATATTACTTCTTGAGACGCAAATCAAGAACAGGCGTCGCCCGCCAGCCCGGCACCACGCGCTCAAATTGGAAGTTCGCTTTTGCGTAAGGGGAGTGATCTCGCCGCTGCTGTCGAATCTGTACATGCGGCGGTTTGTGTTGGGGTGGAAGCGCCTGGGGTACGAGCAGCGGTTCGGTGGACACATCGTGGCGTATGCCGATGATCTGGTCATTTGCTGCAAGCGCGGAGCCGAGGAGGCTCTGGCGTCGATGCGGCAGATCATGCAGCGGCTGCGGTTGACGGTGAATGAGGAGAAGACCCACATCTGCCGCGTTCCGGGGCAGTACTTTGACTTCCTGGGATATCAGTTCGGGCGGTTCTACTCGGAGGCGACGGGCAAGGCCTATTTGGGCACGCGTCCGTCGAAGAAGAGCGTGAAACGTCTGATCGCAGCGATCCACGAGCAGACCACCCGCAAGACGTGCCTGCTCGAGGCCGAGGAAGTGGTGCAGACTCTGAACCGCAAGCTGCTTGGCTGGGCCAATTACTTCAAATTGGGTCCGGTCAGCAAGGCCTATCGTGCGGTGGACAAGCACACCACGATGCGGCTGCGCCGGTGGCTGCGCACGAAGCATCAGCGCCGCAGCGGCGGCTTCAGCCGGTATCCCGACGAGTATCTCTATGAGACTCTGGGCCTGATCCGGCTGCCTGATCTGACGCGCAACCTTCCGTGGGCGAAGGCGTGATGTCTTGTCCGAGAGCCGGATGCTCGAAAAGAGCCCGTCCGGTTCGACGAGCGGGATGTGGAAACGGAGCTATGGAGCCTCAATTGCGGCACCGCCAGACGAAAGGGGCGGCAACGGTTGCGAGGTCTCCTACGGTCACCGCGCCACATCTCGACTCCACCTCGGGAGACGTGAGCTGTGATGGTACCGCCTGATACGCGACGAGCGAGCATCAAAGATTTGCGGATAACCGAGTTGGGTCCGAACCCGGTCGGACGGGAGTATCGGCCGGCCGACTGGGTCTGGACTGCCGCAACCGGGCCATAGGAGACGTTCGTCTAACCTCCGAGGGTCCGGGAAGCGGTCACTCGACAATGGGCTGGCGGGGGAAATCACATCGGTTGCGTGAACGCGGGGTCCAGCATCGACAGGTTTCACCCACCTGGGTCGACTCGAGCGTCCAGCCGCGCAACGATGGATGCGGACTTCGGGACGCTCGTCCCTCTGGGGCAAGGGTCGAGGCGTTTGGTTTGGGGAGGAAGGCGGCGATGACCAACTGCGATTCCGAGGCGCAGGGTCACTGCTCGCCGAAAATCTCGCTGGTCCGTTGCAGTCGCTCGGGGAAGTGGCGCCTCAAGTACGCCAGGTAGATCAGGCCACCGGAATACCAGACTACCAGAATGGGGCCGGTGAGACTGATGGGATGGGGCAAAGGTGCCACGAACCGCAGCAACGAGCCCCCGACACCTAGCGCCGTCATCAGTATCGGGACAAGCAGCACGGCACCGGTAATTGGAATGAAGCCATGAAGCAGGCAGTTGAACTCATCCCGTCTGTGGCGCCAATAGTAGGCCACGCAGGAGATATTGATCAGAATGTAGACGGCAAGCGGAATTGCCGTGCACAGGGTGGCGAGCAGAACGCTGCCATCCACTGGACCGAACAATAAACCCGCGGTGCCACCTGCGACGAGGCTGAAAACAAACTGCACGAACACCGCTATGTGCGGCGACCGCCAACGAGGATGCGTCCGCTCGAGTCCGCGCGGAAGCAAGCGAATGCGGGCCATTGCGTACCAGGTACGGCTGGCTGCATTCGCAAAAGCGTTCTGAGCACCGAAATTCGAACTCAGCACCGCGAGAAACACGACAATCCAGCCAGCGCCCCAGACACGTTGTGCCAGCCCGATCCATGGGTTCCCTTGGTCGAGCGACGCACCGAATGTCGAAAAGTCGCCTGGGCCGCGCAACACAATAGCTGCGTAAGTCACCAGCACGTAAAACAGGCCCAGGCCAATGCAAGCAAACAACGTGGCCAGCATGATTGTGCGCCGCGGCTCTCTCGCCTCTTCCGCCAGCGGAGCGGCTGCCTCGAAGCCGACGAACGCCTGCACAGTGAAGACGGCGGCCACGATAATTCCGGACACTCCCTGGTAGCCGTTGACATTCGCGAGCGCAAGACTGAAAGGCGCGGCTGTGTTTCCCGTTCCGGCAGCCACGATCATGCTGGCCGAAAGAATGACGAATATTGTAATCTCGAGGGTTCCCAGCACCGTGCCGGTCCTGGCACTCAAGCCAACACCTCGGTACCCGAGCAACAGGATCACTAGACACGTGACACAGAAGGATGTCGTCCACACAAGCTTGAATTCTAGGCTTTGCCCATGAGTCATCAGACCGGCGATCTGGAAACTCGTCATCAAAGCGACAGCAGGGCACCAGGCAGCGGCCGCGAGAGCATATCCCCAACCGACAAGGAATCCCAGATTAGGATGCAAAGCGCGCGCGGGATAGGTGTAGATACTGCCCGCCGACGCAAGATACTTCGATAGCTGGCCGATCGCCATCGCCACGGTAAGGCAAGGCAGAAGGCCGGCGATCACCGCAACCGGCAGAGCGCCGCCGGCGTAGGTTGCGGCGACGGCGATCGATACAGCCAGCGCACCGCCGGGCGCCATGGCCGCCAGTGACTGGAAGAGGACTTCGCGCAGGCCGAGCATTCCATGCGCGAGGTCGGTATGTTCCCGCGTTCTCACGGCGTGTTGCGCGTACTTTTCGAGATACGAACCATAGTCCACAACGTTGGCGCCCCTTCGAATGGGTTCGTCCCGGGGCCCAGGTCAAAACCCTGGCGGCGGTAGAATTCGTGCGTCACGGGAAATGGAGTTTCCAGGTAACATAGCGTTGCATCCCGATCGGCGATCTCCAACACAGGCGCCATCAGCTTTCGTCCCAAGCCTCTGCTTTGGACCGACGGAGCGACGCCGATGAAAAAGAGATACCAGTGGGGATCGTGCGGATGCAATGTCCGGGTCGCCTCGAAGCCGCGGTACAATGCCGCTGCACGACGCGGAAAACAGGCCTTCACGAGCAGATGATTCCGGTCAGCGCGGCGCCGGAATGGGCGGGAGGGCGGCGCGGGTTCCGGAGGAACCCAAACGGAGACACCGGCTAAGCGCTCATCCAACATAGCGCCATATACGTGGCCGCACTCCCACGTTTCATAAATCAAGGCCCGAAAGAACGCGGGGAAAGCGACCTTCCTGCGAACGGGATCACTCAGGAAAAAAGTTAAGATCGGGTCGACGGAGAAGGCGCGGGCAAGCAGCCGCGCCGCCTCACCAATTTGACCGAGCGGCAGTTTCGTGACCTTGATCATGATCGACAGTGATCATACCTAGACGCGCGAGTGAGCCGATACGGGCCGGCAAAGCTCACGACGCGAACTCCACTATCCCCTCGGCGCGAAATCCGCGCACGCTAGGTTGTCGGGCGTCGTTCCAGGTCATTCGTCATGAATCGACCTTCTAAATCTGGTCAGGTCGCCATGGGGACGGCGAGCGACCGCTCTCGAGCGAGCACGTGACCGTATTGTGAGCTCATGCCGAATGACGGCTTCGGGTCGGCGAAGCGACTGTCGGCAGATGCATTGGGATTGACGGTCGCTGATCGGCTGATCAGTAGTGGTCGTTGCCGCAAGCGGCAGCAATCCTGGCGACTCCTGTCTCTCACTGCGTGTTCGGGCCGGAAGCGCTGTGGGAGAAGCGGCCGCCTTCGGGTTGCGCCGACGGCGCGAGGAAACTGGCCGCCTTATTGATCCAGCCTACCCGACAGGATCCGTGTCGCAGGAATCACGGAGATCTTCTCGCTCACCGAAAACTCGCGTGCGCCGTTGTACACGACGCTGCCGCGATGAATGACACCATCGTCGATGCCTGACTGCAGATGCTTCCAGTCGACCGCCTCGGTGGCGACACCGGCTTTGAACTCGAAGCCGATCCGCTGGCGGCCGCGGTCGATCAGAAGGTCGATTTCGGCGCCGGCGTGCGTACGAAAGAAATAGAAGCCGCTGCCCGAGCGCTGCAACTCTTCGAGCGCGACAATCTGCTGAATCATGAAGCCTTCGAAGCTGTTGCCGCGCGCAGGGGAGGTCAGCAATTGGTCCGCCGTGCCGATTCCCAGCAGGTAATGCACCATTCCGCTGTCGCGCAGGTACACTTTGGGTGCCTTCACGAGCCGCTTTTCCACATTCGCGTGATAGGGTTGGAGCCGGCGCACCAGGAAATATCCCACGAAGAGATCGAGAATATTCTGGATGGTGTGATAGCTGTAACCCAGCGAGCGGCCGAGTGTCGAGTAGTTGAGTAGTCCGCCATGGGAATGCGCGAGCATCGTGAGCAGCCGCCGCACTTCGACCGCGGATAACTTGAGCTGATGGCGCGCGATGTCCCGTTCGATGAAGGTGCGCAGGTAGGATTCGTGCCACGCGCGCCAGCTTTCTGAATCGCGAGCGAGAAAGGCGTCCGGATAGCCGCCGCGCAACCATAGAGTTTCGAGCTTCACGCCACGGCGGCCGGCGACTTCTGAGTAGATGAACGGCGTCAGTTCGAGGATGCCCACCCGGCCTGCAAGACTCTCGGAGATGCTCTTCAGGAGTTCCGGGCTGACCGAGCCTAGCAGAAAGAACCGACCATTCTTGCGGCGCCCATCGTCGATCACGGAGCGCAACACAGGGAAGAGGGCGGGCAGAGTCTGGGCCTCATCCAGAATCAACGGATCCTTGAGATTCGTAAGCGTGTGGCCTTGGCCCCTGGAGGTGATTGCGGGTAACGGCGAGGATGCCACCGATCGGACTGGCGAGATCGGGGACGAGGATGGCGGCACAAAGCTTGACGGATTGGGAGCGGCAGACGCTGGAGCATTTGCAGAGGGCGCAGGAGCGGGGCGCGACGCTGAGGGACTACGCGGCGCAGTCGGGTGTAAACGTTCAGGAGCTCTACAGCGGCAAAGCGCGATTGCGGCGAAAGGGCTGTTGGCCGAGCCGGAGCGCGCAACCGGCGCAGCCGGAGCTGTTGGCGGTGCGGGTCATGCCTGAGATCAAAGCGAGTGATGCGCTCGTGTGTCGGCTCACGGGGCCCAACGGCTGGGTGATTGAGTGCTGCCGCTGGCCGGAGACGAAGTGGGTTGCAGCGCTGATGCTGGCAGCGGAGCGTGCCAGCCCATGATCAGTCCGCCGAGCGGGACACGGATCTGGCTGGTGGCGAGCTTCACCGATCTTCGCAAAGGCGTCGACGGTCTGAGTGCATTGGTCCAGCATCAGTTGCAGGAGAGCCCCTTCACGGGCGAGCTGTACATTTTTCGCGGCAAGAGCGGGGACAAGATCAAAGTGCTGTGGGCAGCTCCTGAGGGGATGTGCTTCTTCTACAAGCGGCTGAACGACTCGAGGTTTGTGTGGCCGCAGGTGCGCAGCGGTACGGTGTGTTTGAGCGCGGCGCAGTTGTCGATGCTGCTGGAAGGAATTGACTGGCGGCATCCGAAGCGCACCGGGATGTCGCCACAGGATCCGGATCGCACGCGACCGACACGGACGTAAGAAAAAGATAACAAAACCAACAACAAAGATCGTGCGCATCTGACATGCAGTGCGTATAATCCGCGCGTGCTCGATGCAAACGCATTACCGAACGATGTTGAGAGCCTGAAGCGCCTGGTGATCGAGCGCGAGTGGCAGATCGAGCATTTAAAGTTGCAGCTCGCGAAGCTTCGCCGCTGGAAGTTTGGCCAATCCTCGGAAGCCCTCGAGGGCGCCGGACAATTGCCGCTGACACTGGAGGAGCTCAAAGCCGCGGTGGCCGAGGCCGTGCGCGAGAGGCAGGCGGCCAACGAGACACCCGCGGCAAGCGAGGGGCAAAGCGCCCCGCAGAATGCTCGCCCGGTGCGCCGCAAGAAGCTGCCTGAGCACTTTGAACGCATCCCGAATGTGATCGAGCCCGAGGAATGCGTGTGTCCGGACTGCGGCGGCGCGTTGGAGAATCTGGGCGAGCCGGATGAAGCCGAAGTGGCCGAAGTGAAGACCATCACCTTCACGGTGACCCGACACATCCGCCCGAAGAAGCGCTGCTGCAAGTGCCCGCGGATCGTGCAAGCTCCCGCCCCGTCGCGTCCGATCGAGCGCAGCTTTGCGGGCGCATCGCTCCTTGCCCTGATTTTGACCTGGAAGTACGGCTTTCACCTGCCGCTGTATCGGCAATGCCAGATTTTTGCCCATGCGGGGCTCACGATCAGCCGCACGACGTTGATGCAATGGGTCGCGGCGACGAGCGAGCTGTTGGGTCCACTGGTCGGGGCGCTGGCCAAGTACGTGCTGTCGGCGCCGAACCTGAACGGAGATGATACGCCGATCAAAGTTTTGGCCCCCGGGAGGGGGAAAACCAAAAGAGGATACCTCTGGACTTACGTTCGCGATGGGCGGGCTTGGGGAGCCCGCGACCCGCCGGCGGTCTGGTACCAATACTCACCGAACCGCAATGGCGAGCATCCGCAGCGACACTTGGAACATTACGTGGGCAAGCTGCAGGTCGACGCCTACGCGGGCTTCGAGGCGCTTTTTGTGCCCCCGGCACCGAATGTGCCTGCAAACATCGTGGAAGTTGGATGTTGGTCTCACGTGAGGCGCGGTTTTTTCGACCTACACGTAGCAACGCAATCCCCGACCGCGAAGGAAGCGCTCGAGCGCATCGGCCAACTGTATGGCATTGAGGAAGAGATCCGCGGTGAATCGGCGGAGGTGCGTGTGGCGGTGCGCCAGAAACACGCCGCACCGCTGCTTGAGGAACTGCATGCTTGGATGGTCCAGGTCCGAACGGAGGTGGACAACGGGTCGGCGCTCGCCAAAGCGCTCAATTACGCGCTGAATCGTTGGGAAGCGTTGCTACGCTACACCCAAGACGGACATCTGGAGATCGACAATAACATCGCGGAGCGCTCCGTGCGGGGCGCAGGCGTAGGTCGCAAGAATTATTTGTTCTTTGGATCGGACTCGGGTGGGGAACGCGCAGCGATTATTTACAGCCTGGTCGAAACTTGCAAACTCAACCACCTCGACCCGCAGCGCTATCTGCAGTATGTGCTCGAGCGCATTGCCGATCACCCGATCAACCGTGTTGAGGAACTGCTGCCGTGGAACGTTGCGGACAAGATCAACCAACCCGAACAGGTGAGGCAGGCGCTGGCGGCCTGAGAACGCAGGCGATGAACAAGCCGCCGTTGCGAGCCGCGTCTTTCCCTCACATGCAGGCCTTCCTCGATCAAACACGCGGGCAGATCGCGATCGGGGAGATCCCGCCGATCCGCCGAGCGGCGTACGCGGCGAAGGGCAAGAAGATCCGCGTCGGACTTGTGGCCCGCGAAGATGAAACCGTCGCGCAACTGCTCGAGCGCCTGGATGCTGCCTTGGGCAAGGCGATAACGGAAGATTGCGTGATCGACGAGGTTCTACCGGAGATCAAGCGCCAACGCTCGCGGTAACGAGGCAGCCGAGGCGCCGATCGATCCCACCGCGGCGGCAAACCGTCCTGGCGGGTGTTCCCGGGCGCAGCCTCTCGAAGGCTGACACAGCTTCACTGAAAGGCAATAGAGAATCTACGGGCCCACGCCACACGCTTACTGAGATTCTGCAGGGCGTATTCGATGTCACCTGAAAATACCTGCAGGTCCGAGGGCCTTTCAAGATCGAAGTAGCGGGCATCCACGAAATGCCGCATCAATGTAGTCTTGCCGCATTGACGCGGCCCGAGCAGGAGCACCGCGGGAAATTGCCCAGCAAGCTTCTTCAGGCCGGACTCGGCGGCGCGTGGAATCATAGGTGAAATATAGAAGTACGACCTCTATATTTCAAGCGGCTAGTCGTCAGTGCTCACACCGGAGAAACCAACACTGTGTGCGGGTAACTCGGTGCGGCCGAGTGGAGTTACCGGCAAAGTTACCCGCAGCAGGGCATTGCTGGAAAACACCCGCTCGGAGGGATTTCGCGCTAAGTCAAGGAGTTGGCGCGCTGCCGATCACGATCCTGCCGCGGCGAATCTCTGATTTTCAATTCGATTCCGGGTTTGGGAATCGAATTGCCGGAACGGCGAATCAATGAGCTACGCATCTGCATGTCGAAATGACATGCTGAAAGTAATGTAAGCTATTGATTGTGATGGCTCCCCGGGTTGGAATCGAATTGACTCGGAAGTCACTGAGTTTGCAGTGGACTTTCCAAGCCGCAAAGAAAGTTACCCCCATTTCTACCCCGCGAAACGTGAGCTGCGGTGGTACCGCCTGATACGCGCGGATCAGCATAATCGCCTTGGCCCTAGCCACGGGTTGTCGTTCGGTCCGGCGCTGGAGGCTTGGCCCGGATGCTCGATCAGGTGATTCTAGCGACGTCGGGCGAAGCCGCCCCATGCGGTCCAAAGCACCGCGGGGACACGCGTATAGTCTGCAAAAGGGAGTCGGACGACATCGGACGACGGAGTACCGGATCATGAATCCTCTTATCGAGAGCAATCCTGCTGTGATGATGGGCAAGCCCGTCGTTCGGGGCACCCGAATCACCGTGCAGCATATTCTAGAAAGGCTGGCTGCTGGCGAAACCATCGAGCAGTTATTGGAGGCGCATCCGCGCCTCACCCGGAAGGCCGTTTTGGCTGCGATTGAGTTCGGGGCTCAAGCACTTAAGGCAGACGTCATTTACCCGTTGCCTGCGGCATGAAGCTAGTCGCGGATGAGGGCGTCGACAAAGCGCATCGTCGATGCGCTCAGAGCCGGCGGCTTCAGCGTGAAATACTTCGCTGAGGTGGGCGCTGGAACCAGCGATCAAGAGGTCTTGGCCGCCGCCAACGAAGCCCAGAGCCTTCTGCTCACGTGCGATAAGGACTTCGGAGAACTCGTGTATCGGCAGCGCCTGACTAATTCCGGCGTCGTGCTCATTCGGTTGGAAGGTCTAACGGCCGCGTCCAAAGCGAGCATCGTGTCAGATGCCATGATGAATCACGGTTCCGAGATGAAGGAGGCGTTCACGGTCGTTTCGCCGGGCCTGTTGCGCATACGCCATCCTGATTCTCCGCCGGCGTGACAGGGTCGGCATCCAATCTGCCGGCGGATCGCCGATCGAAATATTCACCAGCTCGCGCCAGATGTACCGCTGCGCCACCCCGGGGGCATGCACCAACTTTTTGACTGTCGGCGCGCGACGCCGCGTACCGCCCGCGATCACCACCACGTGCAGGGCGTGGGACGCGATATTGAGTGACTGTGGACGCGCGGCCGAGGTTAGGTTAGGCGTACCTCGTGGCCCGGGGTAATCGCTGAACAGTCAACACGTACCTCTGGGCACGTCAAAGAGTCGCCAGCGGCAACGTCCGATAACGCTTTCCAGTGAGGTTTGCGAGAGCGTTGGCGACGGCCGGTGAGATCGGCGGAACCGGTGGTTCGCCGACGCCAGGCGGGGGCTCAGTGCTTGGCGCAATGTAAACTTCGATGGCTGCCGGAGCGTCACCCATATACGGTGTTGCAACGTGGCAACGAGCAGGTGGAGCAGGGCCTCTGAGCTCCTCGACCCGCTGCGCTTAGGGCGTCTGCAGTTCCTCGCGGAGAATTTTCCTGAGCATCTTGGCTGTCACCGGGCGGTCATCTTCTGCCAGCGCCGCACGCAGCACTTCATTGATAAGAGTCTGATATCCGCGTCCCGCAGTCTCCGCTTTGGCGCGGAATGCTTCAATTACGTCATCGTCGATCATGATCGTGATCCGGGTCTTCCCCGGCGAGGCGATTACCGGGCCGCGCTTGCCACGACTGAAGTCATATTCCTTTCGCATATTCTGTTGCCTCGGACTTGCTGGCTCTGCGAGCGGATATGAGGCGCGTCCGCTCTTCACGCGGGGTATGTACAACCACCAAAGTTCGACCCAGGGCATCCATTCCCAGCGTCACGAAACGCGACTCGCCCTGGGCGTCCGGATCCTCGATCGTTACGGCATTCGGGTCTCGCAACGCCTGTTCCGCGTGTGCGAAGCTAACCCCGTGCTTGCGCAGGTTCTCCTCGGCCTTCTCCGGGTCGAACTCAATGGCCACAGTCCAATTATGCATATCTGATATGCATATAGCAAGGGAACGAGAGGACATCCTCGCGCTGGGCGATCCGCTGGCATAGGTGAGCGGAAGGGCCTAGGCAGCTAAGTCATCGCAAAAGTCGGCGCGTGGAGTAAAAATGCGGTAACCGGGAGGAAACGCGTCGTGGATCCAGTGGAAACGGTCAGGCGGGACTGGGACACCTATAAGTCAAGGCCGGCGGCATTTCTCGCTCTGGCCGTGTTGTGCCTATTAGGCGGTTACGTTGCGGCGCGATGGGTCTACGAGGCGGAGATCCGGCATCTCACGGTGCAGGTCGAAGAGCTTAAGGCAAAACGCGCGGTGCCAAGCGCGATAGCGCCCCAAAAAAATGCGGCCGAACGAAGGGCGGTCGAACAAAAAGTGGATCAAGTGTTGGTCGCCATAGCTAAGGCTCGGTCAGACAGCGGTAAGAGTCGTACCACAGACCGCGACCGCGCTGGTGGCCGTCTACAAAGCACTCGGTGGCGGGTGGATCGACGAGCGCTCCAGCGACAAGTCTTGCGGGCGTGACGATTCTCGCGATCGTGTGGGCCGTTCGTGCGTTATCTCGGTATTGAACAGGAATTTACGGCGAAATCGGAGAGCACGATGAACCACGTTGTGCGAGGCTCCGTAGCTCGCGCAGGTTTCGGTTTGGCGCGAGGTAGTGGGGAATGAATTTTTTTCTCGCATTCAGCGAAGCATGCCGTACTGATCTGGCTTTAAGCTCTCGGGGTGGCATCTCTAGCGCAAGCCCGGAGACAGGTCAGTAGCGACGTGTGTCGCAGGATGTTCCGAGCGGCGTCGCGAATTCCCGCGAACCGGACTGTGAGACGGCGAGGCGGATCGAGCCGCTATCGCGGTCCGGCCGACTGCTGCCTTGGCGTATGGTGGGCAGTTTCGGGGAGACTGATGTGAACGAAACAAACCCGTCCTGGCTGCGTGCGCTGCTGCAACGCGGCGCCCGCGCAGCGATTGTCGCCGTGGCTATCGGTGCGATTCCGGCGCCACGAGCCGCGGTGGCCGATGATTTCGAGACGCCGCCCGAGCAGCCGCCGGGCAACCTGCTGCCGGCAGGGATGGCGACGGGGGCGAACTACCGGGTCGTCGACCCGGTTCGTAGTGATGGCCTGATGCATCGATTCGTGCTCGACAGCAGCTTCGGCAGGTTCGATGCCTACGGACCATTGGCGCTCGCGATGCGTGTCCGCGAGATTGCCGCGTTGACCGAACTCGCGAAGACTTCGACGATCGAGGTCGCGGCCGGCGGCATGGCGCACGGGGTCGCCTCCGAGGTCAACACGGCGGTCAACGTCGCAACGCATCCGATCCAGACAGTGGCCGGGATTCCAAAAGGCGTCGCGCACCTGTTCCACGGCTATACCGACGAGGCCAAGGAGGCAGCTGCCAACGCCAGGCAAGCCGTCAGCAATTCGTCCACCAAAGGGGGCGGTGCCAAGCACAGTGCCGCCAGCAAGGGCGAGGAGGCGGCCAAGCGCTACGCGGACCACTACTTCGGCCTGTCGGCGACGGAGCGGCGCTGGTATCAGAAGTTCGGCGTGGATCCCTATACCGACAACTCGGTGCTGCGCGCGGCAGTCCACAAGACTGCCAGGGTGGACGCCGCCGCCAACTTCGGAACGCGATTCGTCGGCTTGGCAGGGATTCCGGGAATCGGCCTGATGAGCCGGGCAACCGACGCGATCTACAATGAGGATCCGGCGACGCTGCGCGCTCGTGCCCGCAAAACACTGGCAGGTTATGGCCTCAATCCGGCCGAGATTGATGACTGGCAGAACTCGCTGATTCTCAGCCCGACGCGTCAGGTACTGCTGCTCGCGGCGGCCGAAGCTTTGAATGGTGTGGACGGTCGCGGCGAGATTTTTCGCCACGCGCTTGGCCTCACGTCCGAAGTTGAGGCACAAGTGTACCTGCAAAGTGTCGGCCTGCTTGTGCTCGCCCACGGCAAACGGCCAGTGACGGCCGTCCTGTCGGGAGTTCGCTTGCCGGCCGCGCGACGCGCGGACGGCCACCTCATCGTCTGCGGCGCCTTTGACGCCGTCTATTGGACGGCGGAAGTCACCAAACTTGAGGCACAGATTCGGCAAGTGCTGCCTACCACGGGTGTCGCCGTACGCGAGTTGTGGCTCGCAGGCAGCGCCTCCGAGCGCTCCCGCCAGGAGCTTGCGTCGCTTGGCTGGGAGCTTCACGAGTTGGAGCAGGCGCCGGCCGGAATCACCGGCCAAGATGGGGCGAATGAACGCGCGAGCGCTCGCTGAGCGAAACCGCGTGGCGTTTGACGGTGTCGGCGGTCCTGCTCAAGTACCGGTGATGCGGCGTCCTAACAGTGCATCGCCCTGTGAATCACGCTGCGCCCCGCTTCAACGCTCGATACTCGAGATAGATCAGCCAGATCACGACCAGGTCAAACAGGCTCAGCGCGATCAAGCCGAGTCCATGGGTGAGCGCGAAGCGGTAGAGCTGGTAAATGATAAAGGCCCCGAATACGATCACCGCGGCCGGATAGGCCCAGATCTCGTGTTTGAGCAACGCCCCCACTAGGCCGATCTTGATGACACCGTGGATCAGGAGATAGATCGCGGCAAAATGCTCGCTCGCCGGTGAGAGGTGACTCGCGGCACGCCGAAGAGAGTTCGCAACGAGGTCACGGGGATCTTCGGCGATCTCGTCCTGTGTCAAGAGCGCGACCGTGCGCAGAATGAATGCGGGACTTACAGCAAAAAGCGCCACTCCGCCCAGGATTTCTAACGCTCCGTTCAAGCCCTTGAGCAAGACACTGATGCGAAAGAGGCGCTCTCGGAGCTGTTGCCTGCGGAGGCTGTTCATGTTGCGTTCCAAAGCGGGCTGCACGGGATATTCGCCGGTTACAATGACGCCGGCTTCCTCGGCCAGCCCGCCGCGCCTAGGAGCCCACAGCCGCTGACACTGGGCCGGTTCCGGGCGCTCGACGAGGTGGCATCGTTGGTTTGCTGGCTGGCAAGCGAGGAAGCGTCGTTCAGCACTGGCGCAGCGTTCGATGTGTCGGGGGGCCGCGCAACCTACTGAATGGCTGCAGCCGCCGTACGGTGGCATCGTATAAACCATAGGTCAAGCTAATCATGTCACCCGTACGCGTTGCCTTGGACAAAAGCCCTACAGCTTCATCGTGCTGGAACTGCTGATCCTGATCGCCAGCGGGATTGTCATTTCCGACGTGCAGGCGATCCTCGCCGCGTCACGACCGCACGAGCGGGCGCACACTCCACGCAGTCGGGCATGGCGAGCCTCGCGGAGCGCGTCACGGCACGGGCACTCGGTGAGCAGCCCAAATTGCAGGTCATCGAGGGGGGCGCGGGAGGTTAGAGAGCCGGTAGACGAAGGTTCGACAGAGAATCAAGAAAGCTTTATAACTCCGTGATTTATTGGCTCCCCGGGTTGGAATCGAATTGGCTTGTAAGCCACTGATTCGCGAGTGTTTTCCGGCGTCACAGCGGCAAGTTACCCCCGGACGTACCCTCACGACCTGCTTGCTGCGGTGATATCCGTTGATACCGCGCGGTACAGCGGTACAGCATTTGAGTACCAGAGATCTTGGCGCCGCTGCCCGGACGACTGGGCACCGCCCAGTACAATGGGCTGCCGCGATTCCTGAGGGCTTCGGCAAACCGATCGAGGGTGAGCAAACTTGCGCCGTGGCGACTCACGCGAGCCATCGACTATCTCGAGGCCCGGCTCGATGAGCGCGTGAGCCTTGCCGACACTGCAACAGCAACCGGCCTTACGCGCATGCATTTCGCTGCCCGGCTCAGCGGTGCCACGGGGCTGCTGCCTCACGAATACCTCTCTTGTGCCGGCGGATCGAGCGGGCTCAAGAGATGCTCGTCGGAACCGTCGTGTCGCTGGTGGATGTCGCGTATCGGTCGGGTTCCAAACACAGGCGCACTTCCCCACCGTGTTCAAACGCTACTCGGGCCAACCGCTGGCTGAATGGCGCGAGTCCGTTGCCCCTTCAGACTGGACCGACTTCACCATGATGCCCAGCTGGCTGCGCCTACAGCCGGCTAGATACGGATGACGCCGCGACGAATACCAAGGGCAACGGCCTGTGTTCGACCTTGGCACGCAGCTTGTCCATGATGTGCTTTGGGCGCGAGAGATGCCGCGCTGCGATCAGTGCGGACAACACAAATTCACGCTTACGACAGACTTGGCATGATCCCCTAAATCATTGTGCGACCTCGCGTGGGAACGAAAGAGCGAATGCCGCAGACTGTCCATATTGCTATCTATACTGGTATAACAGCAATGTAGCTAATACCCTGACAATCTATTGGCTGTAATGAGTCATTCACGTAAGGCCGAGCAGGTTCCCATACCTTTCAACAGGTTAGCGAGGCAGAACCGCCACTAAGCATAGGAAATTATGCGAACAAACCGGCCTCGCAAGTACCTCGAAGTGTATACGGCGCTGAGCCGTGATCTTCAGTCCGGACGCTGGAAACACGGCGACCGTATGCCGACCGAGGCGGAGCTCGTGGTGACCTTCGGCGTATCGCGGATCACGGTGGCCCGGGCAATGCGCGATCTTCAGTCTGCCGGACTCGTAAAGCGGCGAGCCGGCTCTGGCACATTCGCCACCAGCCCGGGCATGGCCAGCAGGCAATCCTTCGGTCTTCTGATTCCCGATCTCGGGGAGACCGACATCTTTGAACCGATCTGTCAAGGCATGATGGCGTCCCCGTTGGCACGCCAGCACGCGCTCCTTTGGGGCAGCAGCTCCGGCGTAGGTGCCTCCAAGAAGGAGCGGGCCTGGCATCTGTGCTGCCAGTACATCGAACGGCAAGTGTCCGGGGTCTTCTTCGCACCCCTGGAACTGACACCGGCGCAGAACGAGCTGAACCGGCGAATCGGCGATGCTCTCGATGATGCCCGAATCCCGGTGGTCCTTCTGGACCGTCCGCTAGTGCCTTACCCGGAGACCGGCGACCACGATCTCGTGGGAATTGATAATCACCACGCTGGTTATGTCATCACGGACCATCTCTTGCGCTCCGGATGTCGACGGATTCTGTTTGTCGGAATCCCGAACTCCGCGGCCACCGTTGATGAGCGAGAGGCCGGTTACCGCGAGGCGCTCTACACGCGCAATGTGTCTTTCGATCGGGCATTCGCCATCCGACTTGATCCCGATAACGGCGAGAAAGTCCGGGAAATCATGAAATCACATCGTCCCGACGGGATCGTGTGCGCAAACGACCGCACGGCTGGAAAACTGATGCATTCGCTGCGTCTCTTGAAGTACCGCGTCCCGAAGGATGTCCGACTGGTTGGAATTGACGATGTCGAGTACGCGAAACTGCTGCCGGTTCCACTCACGACTTTGCGTCAGCCAACTCTGCAGATTGGCCAGGCGGCGGTTGCTCTAATGCTCGAGCGTATAGCGCAGCGCGATCTACCTCCTCGAGAGGTTCGCCTGCACTGTGAGCTGATTGTGCGCGAGTCATGCGGTGCGACGCCGCGCCGCGTGAGGTGACTGCTGGACCTGCGAAACCCGACGCACGCGCAACAGTCTGCAACTGCCTGCCGCTTGGTGTCCTCCTGTCTTGCTGCCTGTTTCTACTCGTCCATAGCTGACGGCCTGTCCGAGCCGGCTGCGCCCGCGGCGTCCTAACGTTTAACGCGGTGCCGTCGCTGCTTGGCGCTCAAAGTTGCGGCATCGGCTTAAGCGGAGCAGTCGCTGGGATAACCGATGTTGCTGACCTTCATCCCTTCGTCGAGTAAGTCAGCTTTATCTATTTGTTATAACATTCACAAAACATTTGTATTGCGAATGGCAGAAACATTGCCTTATTCTCTGGCTCACGAATTGGCCTGTGACGAACTAGTCCACAGCTCGCACAAGCCATGCGTCACCGCCGCCTGGCGGGCAGCTTGAGGGGGACAAGCGATGAATACTTCAAGGTTCACGTTTGCGAGTGTCATTGGTGGCGTGCGCTTCACGCTCCTAAGTGACGGCGTGAGCCGCATCCCCTCGAATGCCACTTGCCGCCCGGAGCATCGTGCTCCCGGTGCGTGGAGTTTCTACCAACCCACGAGTCGCCCGGGGCTAAGTGAGCGCCGCGGAGTTGCCCAATCAGACGCTGGCCGTCGGACCGAATTGGCAGCCGCAGCGAGCGGCAGTCGCGGCTCGCCAAACTCAGCAATGACCTGCTATCCCACGATTCGGAGGCCGTCCCCACACGGCGGCTAGTTCACGTCCACAACTCAGGGGGGCCGTGTGATGAAGAACACGAACGTAATAGTGGCGACACTCTGCTGTGCCGTGCTCTGCAGCGTCGGCCGGGCGCAAGAGCAGGCTGCACAGGGGCAGCCGGCACAAGAGCAGCCCACCGCTGCGCAGACCGGCCAGCAGGAGGCCGCATCGCTGACCGGCGAACAACTCGAGGAGGTCGTGGTCACGACAGGCTACACGAAGGAAAAGAAAAAGGATGTCGTCGGCGCTGTAGCTGTCGTGGATCTCACGGAAACCAAGGACCGTCCGGTAGGCAACGTCCTCCAGGATTTGCAGGGCCAGGTGGCCGGCGTGCAGATCCTCACCGACGGAAATCCAGGTTCCGGCGCCCTAGCGCCAGCATCTACGGCGCGCGGGCCGCTAACGGTGTGGTCGTCATCACGACCAAGCGCGGCACCGGGCACATGGATCTGTCCGCCACTGCGTCCGAAACCATACAGTCCTACAGCTATGACATTCACCCGCTGAATACGCAGCAACGCGCGCTGGTGTGGTTCCAGGCGGCCATCAACTCGCACAACAACCCCAACAACGCGCTGTATTCCTTCGACTGGAACCACGACTTCGCCCATCCGGTGCTCAACGGCGTCACCATTGGCCAGTACACCGATGCGGCCGGCAACCGCTACATCGATGCAGGCCTCACCCAGCGCGTTTCCAACACCGACTGGTTCGGCGCCGTGACCGAGCAGTCAAGGATCCTCGATAGCGCCCTTTCGCTCTCAAATTCCACCGGCAACTCGCACCTTTACGCGTCGCTCGGCTTCTACGACGCCAAGGGCATCGTCAGGGAGTCTGAATTCAGGCGCGCGACGTTCCGCCTAAACGCCGACCACACCCTGTTCAACGACAAGCTGACCCTGGGTGACAACTTCCTGCTCACCAATCAGCTGGAAAATGCCGTCAACGCCAATGCCAGCTTCATTCTGAGCCAGGCGCTCGAAACGCAGTCCATCATCCCAATTCATACGGTTGACGGCGTAGGTTGGGGCGGTCCGGCGTCGGGCACTACGGACCACCGTCAGCCTATGGAGATTCTGACCGACACCGCGGGTAACGTGAGCCGCCTCAACAAGATCCTCGGTAACCTCTACGCGGAGCTCAGGCCAATGGACGGCCTGGCGCTGCGCACTAGCTTCGGCACGGACTACAGCCAAAAGTATTACCGCAACTACACCCCAGGAGGCACGACCGGAAACGTGCTTCTGATTGACAACCTGAACACCTCGGACGGCTTTAGCCGCTCAGTAACCATCACTGACACGGCCGATTACAGACGCACGGTCCGCGAACGGCACAACTTCGACTTCCTCCTCGGTTACGAGAACATCGATTACAGCACCGAGAACTTTTTCGGCACCGGTAGCGGCTTCGCCTCTGCGGCCGATGCCTATACGTTCCTGAGCCAGGCCACCCAGAACATCAACGTCGGCGGCGGCGGCGATGCGTGGACCCTGAGATCGTTCTTCACCAAGCTCAACTACGACTTCGCTGGAAAATACCTGGCATCGATAACCGCGCGTCGTGACGGTTCGTCCAGGTTCGGCGCCAACAATCGCTGGGGCAACTTCCCGTCGGCAGCCGTCGGCTGGCGAGTTTCCGCGGAGCCATTCTTCAAGGTCCGTTTCATCAACGATCTGAAGCTGCGGCTCGGCGACGGCACGAACGGCAACCAGGAAATCAGTACCGCGGCGGGTTACACGGTTTTTTCACCGCGCTACTCGACGACATCGCTGTTTGCCAATCCTGTGGATTCGGGCACCTGCCCGGGGCCGAATTGTCAGCAGGAGGTGGGCACTGCCTATGACCTCAACGGCGTCAACACCGGCACATTGCCCTCTGGTTATGCGAAGACAGCGACCGGCAATCCGAACCTGAAGTGGGAGACCTCGAAACAGCTGAACTTCGGCATCGATTTCGCGATGTTCGATAACAAGCTCGAGGGTGCCATCGACATCTACCGCAAGCGCACGTCTGACATCTTGACGACCACGCAGCCGCTGGCGACGGCGGGCGAGGGCGCACAACAGATCGTCAACGGAGGCACGGTCGAAAACAAGGGCTGGGAGCTCGAGCTCGGCCATCGGATGGAGTTCAAATTCAAACACCTGTCCGCTCCGATCAAATTACGCTTGTCCGGGAACCTCTCGCACGCCACCAACACGGTACTCAGTCTGCCGGCGAGCGTCGTCAACTCGTTCCCGGGAAACGGGTCGACACAGACGGTCCTCGGGCGCTCCATCAATAGCATTTACGGCTACGTTGCTAATGGAATCTTTCAGACCGCTGCCGAGGCCGCAGCATCGGCCCAGCCGGGTGCATATGTTGGCGGTCTGCGGATCCTGGACGTCAACCACGACGGCAAGATTGACGCCGGCGACAGGGTGTTCTTCGGTACGACCGACCCGTCGTACATCTTCGGCGTCAATTTCGACGCGAACTTCAAGGCCTGGGCGTTCAACATGGCGTGGCAGGGTGTGAAGGGCGGCCTGGTCAACAACGGATTCAAGGGGCTCACGGACTTCACCGCGAATCCGGGTGCCAACTGGGGCGGCCGCACCTTGAACGCGTGGTCGCCGACGAATACGGGTTCGAGTATTCCGGCGGTCTCCCAGAACTACGGCCTGCTGCCGGACAGCTACTTCTGGGAGTCAGCGTCGTACATCAAGCTGCGAGCGCTCTCGGTCTCCTATACCTTGCCGGAGGCGCGGCTGGCTTACGTCAAGACGCTGCGGTTTTACCTGCTGGGCGAGAATCTCGTCACGATCAAGCCTCATGGAACGGTGATGCAAGATCCGGAGACGCCGGGCGCGGGATTCCCAGTGCCCAGGCGCTACACCCTCGGCTTCGAGGGCACCTTCTAGCGCTAGAAATCTCAAATCGGCATTGCAAGCATAGCTCGCAGACAAATGTTATTGGGGGAAGCCGAGATGAACAGATTTGCTCAAATCCGATTGTTGGCAACCAGCCTGCTGAGCTTGGCCACGGCCTGCGTGCTCGGGGCGTGCAGCAACTCATCGCTGAACAAGACGCCCGACGGGTTTCTGTCGCAGAGCCAAGTCACGACGCCGGCAAATCTGGACGGCCTCGTGACCGCCGCCTACTCGTGGCTCGGCAACGACCACTACACCAACCCGAACTTCTTCTGGCCCACCGGCAACATTCGCGCTGGCGACGCCCATAAAGGCGGGAACGGGCCTGGGGATGTCAACTATTACCACTTGTTGACCCTGTACTACCTTGTCGTACCTACGCCTGTGGCCGAGGATTCGGCAAACCGCTACTGGATTCGGTGGTTCGACGGCATCTCTCGCGTCAATACCGCCTTGTCGGTAATCAATCCCGTCTCGACCACGGACTACCCGAACAAGACCACCCGCATCGGAGAGTTGCGCTTCCTACGCGGTGCCTGCTACTTTTGGCTGAAGATCCATTTCGACCGGGTACCGTATATCGACGAGAACACGCCACTCAGCGCAGTGGTGTCGAACACGGCGTTGACCTCGCAGCAGCTCTGGGACGCTATCGCCGCGGACTTCCGCGCCGCGATAGCGAATCTCCCGAAAACGCAACCGCAGATCGGCAGAGCGAACTTTTACGCCGCCGAGGCCTACCTGGCCATGACGCTGCTGTATCAGGCCTATGTCCAGGACCCGACCACACACGCCGTGGTGTCGGTAGACCAAGCGAAGCTCGCCGAGGTCGTTAGTCTGGTGACCGACGTGGAGAATTCGGGACTGTACGGACTGATGGATGACTACGCTAAGAACTTTCTGCCAGAGTACGACAACAACAAGGAATCGATCTTCGCCATCCAGCGGTCTGTGAATGACGGCTCCGCCCAGGGCAACGGCGGCCGCGGCACCTACGGCTCGGCCCTGAACTATCCGGTCGGCAACAGCGGCTTCGGATGCTGCGGCTTCCACATTCCGTCGGCGGATTTCGTCAATTCCTTCAAGACACTGAACGGACTGCCTTTCGACGGCTACAACGGCGTCGGTCCGGGCGATGATTACTCGTTTGAGAATGGCAACTTCGGTACCCAGCCGGTCGACCCGCGGCTCGACCATTCGGTCTCGATACATGGCAAACCATTCAAGTACTGCACGATCGCCGGTCCGACTTGCATTCATGACGGGATCAACTGGGCGCGCGACCCGACCACGTATGGCAGCAACGTGGGTATGAAGGACCTGGTCGCCAGAAACAGTTCCGCGCTGGTGCTGAATGGCCCGTTCTTCATCTCGTCGATGAATACCGTCCTCATCCGATACGCCGATCTCGAGTTGTTCAAGGCCGAAGCGTTGATTGAGCTGAATCAAGGCGACCTCGGCTTATCGATCATCAACAGCCTGCGAGCGAGGGCGGCGGCGAGCACCGGACTTTTGAACACCAATCCGTCCGTGTCCACCAAGTTTGTCTACGATGTTCGACCTTATGCTGCGTTCGCGGACCAGGCGACGGCGCGCAAGGCCTTGCGCCGCGAGCGTCGTCTGGAGCTGGGTCTGGAGGGGTTTCGCTTCTTCGACCTGGTGCGCTGGGGCGTGGCGAAGCAAACGATCGATACCTATTTGGCGGCCGAAGTCCTTCGCAGGCCCTACCTGGGTCCGGCACTGTTCACGGCAGGTCGGGATGAGTATCTGCCGATACCACAGGTGCAGATCAATCTGAGCGGTGGCGTCTACCAGCAGAACCCTGGGTATTGAGGTGCGCGACGCGACACGACCCGCCAACCGAGAAGGCAAAGGGATGAAAAACGCATGGGCGGCCGTACTAGCGCTTGTGCCGACCGGGCTCACCGTGGCGCAAATGGAGAGCGCTGCGCCGCAGTACGGTGAGCAGTATCGGCCGCAATACCACTTCTCGCCTCCGCAGCAATGGATGAATGACCCTAACGGTCTGGTCTATTTCCAAGGGGAGTATCACCTCTTCTATCAATATCACCCTTACGGAAACACCTGGGGTCCGATGCACTGGGGACACGCCATCAGCAAGGACATGGTGTATTGGGAGAACTTGCCGATAGCTCTGTTTCCGGACGTCAATGGAGCGATTTTCTCCGGTAGCGCGGTCGTCGACTGGAAGAACACCTCCGGGTTTGGTGTCGATGCCACTCCGCCGGTTGTCGCCGTCTTCACCTATCACGATCATCTTGCGCAAAATCTTGGCAGAGTCGATTTTCAGACGCAGGGAATCGCCTACAGTCTCGACAGGGGCCGTTCCTGGGCCAAGTATGGCGGCAACCCGGTGTTGCAAAATCCCGGGAACCGGGACTTTCGCGATCCAAAGGTGTTTTGGTACGCGCCGCAAGTGAAGTGGATCATGACACTCGCCGTTTCGGACCACGTGAGCTTTTACTCGTCAAAGGACCTGAAGACCTGGACGCATGAGAGCGACTTCGGCCGTGAATGGGGCGCTCACGGTGGTGTCTGGGAATGTCCCGACCTTATTGAAATGCAGATCGACGGAAAAGGCGCCACGAAGTTTGTCCTCTTGGTCAGTACCAACCCCGGCGGCCCAAATGGTGGTTCCGCGACTCAATATTTCGTAGGCGACTTTGATGGCGCGCGGTTTAGTCTCGATCCCGACCTGCAGCGGAAGCTGAAAGCGCCGCCGGCCGAACGGCCGGATCTCGGTGCGGCGCTTTGGCTCGACTACGGTACTGATGACTATGCGGGCTCCACCTGGTCAGACGTTCGCGCTGAGCACGGCAGGGTTTTGTTCATCGGCTGGATGAATAACTGGGAGTACGCCAGCAAGGTGCCCACGCAACGATGGCGCGGCGCCATGACGATCCCGCGTGAGTTGAAGCTGGTCAAGACCGCCCGGGGGCTCGAGGTCCATTCGACGCCGACGGCCGAGTTACAGACGTTGCGCACGAAGGACTGGCCGATCGGACGGACGAGGATCAGACAGGAAACGGACTTGACCGGCTCGGCGGGAACGAAGTCGGGACTGTTCGAAGTGCAGTTGAGCCTCAAGCTTGGAAGTGCCCAAATCGCGGCGCTTTCGCTCAGGAACGCGAATCGGGCTGAGACCGTGTTCCGGATCAATAGAGCGGCAGGGCGCTATGAGTTGGATCGCTCCGCGTCGGGGGCGGTGAAGTTCAGTCCGCCGTTTGCCAGGCTGCAAACCGCACCTTTGGTCGGGACCGGCAACAACATATCGTTGCGGGTATTCGTCGATCGTTCCTCCGTGGAAGTCTTCGTCAACGGCGGTGAGACTGCGTTCACTGCGATAGTGTTTCCGGAGACACCGTACGACAGCGTTGTCCTGAGTGCGGACAGGGAAATCGAGTTGCAGTCCGGCGCGATTTACGGATTGAGATCCATCTGGAATCAGACCACACTGTCCCAACGAGGCCAATGAAGTGGACTCTTATGAGCCGACATGACGGCGCAGCTCGGGGAGCCCCTGATCGTGCTTGAGATGCGCCGCATCTCCAAGACGTTTGCCGGGACCAAGGCACTGCGCGGCGTAGATCTCGCCGTTTACCCCGGTGAGGTGCATGCGCTGATGGGCGAAAACGGCGCCGGCAAGTCTACCCTGATGAAAATACTGGCAGGTGCCTGCAGCGCAGATCCCGGTGGCGAGATTTGGATGGACGGTCAGCGGATCGAGATTTCGAGTCCTCTCGCCGCCCGGCGCCATGGCATCGCGATTATTTATCAGGAATTATCGCTGGCCCCGAATCTGAGCGTGGCCGAAAACATTCACCTCGGCCAGGAGATCGGGCGTGCCGGCATCCTGGATCGTGCCACCATGGATCGCGCCGCCGAAGCCGCGCTGCGCCGACTCGGCGCGGACTTCGGACCCCGCACGTCACTCGCGACTTTGTCGGTTGCCGAGCGACAACTGGTCGAGATCGCGCGCGCCGTGCATGCACGATCGCGCATACTGGTGATGGACGAGCCAACTACTGCACTGTCGTCGCGTGAGACGGATTACTTGTTCGCTCTAATCCGTGAGCTTCGCGCCGGTGGACTCGCAATCATCTATATCTCACATCGGATGGCCGAAGTATATGAACTCGCCGACCGTGTGACCGTATTGCGCGATGGCACTTACGTGGGAAGCGTCCAGCGCGGGCAAATTGACCCCGACACGATAGTACGCATGATGGTTGGTCGCGAGTTATCGTCATTCTATAAGCATGAGCACCGCGCGCGGCTCGCCGATACGCCGACGCTCGAAGTGCGCGGCTTGGGAGACAGTCGCCGTGTTCACGACTGCTCGTTTGCGATCCGTGCTGGTGAAGTGCTCGGCCTGGCTGGGATGGTGGGCGCGGGCCGCACCGAGCTCGCGCGTTTGCTGTTTGGCGCCGCTGGGCACAAGTCAGGCGACGTCGTTCTCGAGGGAATAACGAGACATTTCCATCAGCCCAGGGAGGCCATCGCTGCCGGGGTAGCGTACTTGACGGAAGACCGCAAGATCGACGGCCTGTTCTTGGACATGGCTGTTGGCGACAACATCATCCTATGCACGATCGAAAACGACGCTCGCTTCGGCGGCATTCTCGATCGCGGTCGCGGGCGGCAACGTGCCGTCGCCGCCATCCGTGCGCTGGCCATTCGGGTTGCAAGTCCGACGGTTGGGGTCGGGTTGCTCTCGGGCGGCAACCAGCAGAAAGTGCTGCTGTCGCGCTTGCTGGAAGCGCATCCCAAGGTACTAATTCTCGACGAGCCGACCCGCGGTGTCGACATCGGCACCAAGTTCGAAATTTACAGAATCATCGACCAGCTGGCGGGGACCGGTGTGGCCATCCTGCTTATCTCGTCGGAACTGGCGGAGATCATAGGCATCGCCGATCGCGTGCTGGTGATGCGTGAGGGGAGAATCGCCGGCGAGCTCACGGGCAGCGAGATGAACCAGGAGAACATCGTCGCCCTAGCCACTGGCAGCCAGGCATCGGCCGCAAGGCGAGTGATACAATGAGTAAGCTCAACGAGACCGTTCCCCATCGCAGTTTCGAAGCGTTGCGCCGCATCGGCTTTCGTGCCGGATTTAGGACGATGGGGATGCTGCCTGTACTTGTCATTCTGTGTGGCCTCATCCAGGCGGCAACGATCTATGTGGACGGCGAGGGGCGCTTCATCACCGCGCAGAACATTTCGATCGTTGCGCAGCAGGCGGCGATCAATACCGTGCTTGGCGCCGGCATGACGCTCGTCATACTGACCGGCGGGATCGATCTTTCGGTCGGCTCGGTGCTGGCTGCCTCCGCAGTGAGCGCGGTGTTGGTGTCACAAGTCTACGGAGCGTTGGGGGTCGCTGCGGCGCTGGCGGTCGGTCTTGGCCTGGGCTTGCTGAACGGCGCGCTGATATCTTCCATGCGTCTGCCGCCCTTCATCGTGACGCTCGGGTCCATGACTGCGGTACGCGGAATTGCACGTCTGCTCGGCAGCGATACTACGGTTTCCAATCCTGAGCTGCCCTTTGCCTTTCTCGGTAACGGCTCGATCACTGTCGTTCCCGGACTGTTGTCCGTGCCCTGGCTTGCGCTGATCGCAAGCAGCGTCATTCTCGCGTGCTGGTTCGTGCTCCGCCGTACAATTTTTGGAGTGAGAATCTACGCCGTAGGAGGCAATGCGGAAGCGGCGCGTCTCGCAGGCATCAACGTTGGCGCGATACTGTTGCTCGTGTATGGCATTTCCGGCCTGCTGGCCGGCCTAGGCGGGGTGATGTCGGCTGCGCAGCTCTATTCGGCCAACGGCCTGCAACTCGGCCAATCTTACGAGCTCGATGCTATCGCCGCCGTGATACTTGGGGGCACAAGTTTCGTGGGCGGCATCGGTACGATCTGGGGTACTCTGATCGGCGCGCTCATCATCGCCGTGCTGTCAAACGGGCTGATTCTGCTCGGCGTATCCGACATCTGGCAGCTCATTGTTAAAGGCCTGGTAATCATCGGCGCCGTCGCGCTGGACCGCTACCGACTGCGCGGCAACCCCAGAACGTGAGAGTAACGACCATGGTGATACGGATTGTGATTGCCCTCGCTGCATTGCTCGCGTCGCCGAGCGCGTTGGCCAAAGAGTTGAACTCCATTGGTATTACGGTCGGCTCGCTCGGCAATCCGTTCTTCAATGCTTTGGCCAAGGGTGCCGAGGCGAAGGCCAAGCAGATCAATCCGAGAGTCAAAGTGACCACGGTCTCCGCGGACTATGATCTTAACAAGCAATTCACACATGTCGACAACTTCATCGCCTCCGGGGTCGACCTGATCTTGATCAACGCGGCCGATCCCAAGGCCGCAGCTCCCGCCATCCGCAGAGCGCAACGCGCCGGCATCATCGTCATCGCGGTGGATGTGGCGGCGCTTGGCGCCGACGCCACGGTGCAGACCGACAACGTGCAGGCGGGGCGCTTGGCCTGTCAATACATCGCCGATCGGCTCGGCGGCAAGGGGGCTGTAATCATCGAGAACGGCCCGCAGGTGACCGCCGTGATTGATCGAGTGAGCGGCTGCAAGAGCGTGTTCGTGAAATACCCGGATATTAAGGTGCTGTCGTCGGATCAGAGCGGCAAAGGATCACGGGACGGTGGCTTTAGCGTGACGCTCGGTTATCTGACGCGTTATCCGAAAGTCGATGCGATCTTCGCGATCAACGATCCACAGGCCATCGGGACGGACCTCGCCGCCAAGCAGTTACGCCGCAAGGGGATTATTATCACTTCGGTGGACGGCGCGCCGGACGTCGAAGCCGCCCTGAAGGGCGATTCACGGATTCAGGCCTCAGCGAGCCAGGATCCGTGGGCAATGGCCCAGCTCGCCGTCGACATCGGCGCGGGGATTCTGAATGGCAGGAAGCCGGCGCGCGATATGGTACTCATCCCATCGATCCTCGTTACGCGCGAGAATGTGAAGAGTTATCGCGGCTGGTCTTCTCCGCGATGAGCTCACGCTCAATCGCGAAAGACGTGCGCCTCATAGGCGGGCACCGCGCCGCGGCATGACGCGACAAACCCTGCCAGACGGGCCGCATGCAACAAGGCACGCTGCGGCGGTTCGTGATGCAGCAATTCGACAACGAGCATGGCCAGAAATGCATCACCAGCACCGACCGTATCCTCGACTCGCGTAGGTATCGCCGGCTGGTCGTACCACAGCCCACCCCAGTACAGGAGGGCTCCCTGTGGACCGCGCGTGATGCAAAGAGCGTTGACGTCATTGCGCTGCAGGAGCGCTTGCCGCAGTTGCTCCGGCTCCGCGCCACAACCCAGCCAGGCGGAGATTGCGCGGCATTCATCCTCGTTGAACTTTGCCAGGGTGGCGCGCGCGAGACTCCACATGACTACCTCAGGGTCGATATAAGGGGACCGCAGATTTGCATCGAACACTCTAAAGCGGCCCGCTGCAACCAGCTGTCGGATCGCCTGGCGCGCTGGCTCGGCGCGCTGCGACAACGTGCCGTAAATCACCGCGTCCGCCCGAGCGGCGCAGGTCACTGCCGCGGGGGTGGCCTCGATCGCGTCCCAAGCTGCTGGTTGTGGAAATGTATAGCTGGCCGATCCACTGGGATCCAACGAAGCGTGCGCTACACCGGTGGGGTAGCACGCATCCGCCTGCATCAAGGTGGTATCTATGTTGAATTGCGTTGCGGCGCGCATCGCGTCGTGACCGCGTTGATCGTTGCCAACTCGGCTGATCAGCACAGAGTGCGCGCCAAGACGCGCTACATGGGCCGCGGCGTTGAATGGAGCGCCACCTATGAATTCGCCGCTCGGCAACAGATCCCACAGAGTCTCTCCAACACAGATCACTGTAGGTTGTTTCATGCTAAGTGACATTGTATGTTGAGACGATAGCCTTGTCACCGCTCGGCGCCGCTACAAAGCCCATGGCGTGTTGTGATGCAGCCGGGGCCAGCGGAGTTCGCGCGTTGCTTCCGCTAACTGGGGTAGCGTCAAGCAGAGGCCGCGGTATGCACACGGAAACAGGCAGAACGAGGGCGACACCCGTCTCCCGCAGGCAAGTGCTGGCGGCGGGTGCGCTGGCCGTGACGAGTGTTGTGTCGGAGTTCGCACTTGCCGCGCCTCGCGCTATCTCGATCGACGGCGGACGGCAACTTTTCGTCGACGATCATTTGATTGCCGACAGTACTCTCGAGCGCAAATGGCATCTTCCGGAGATTCACCGCAGCGCGGTACTGGTGCCCGAGACAGCTCTTGAGCTGAACGGCGGCAATCGACCGGTCGCGCCGCCGTTTTCTGACGGCGTGTTCTACGACCCTGCCGACGGGTGCTTTAAGTTGTGGTATCACGCGGGTTGGTTCGATGGGATCGCTTACGCCACCAGCACCGATGGCATTCATTGGACCCGGCCCGGGCTCGACATCGAGCCCGGCACCAATCGCGTACTGGCGAAACGCGACGGCTACTCTCGCGACGGATCAACGACCTGGCTCGATCTGAACAGCTCCGACCCCGAGGAACGCTACAAGCATTTTGTCTACTTCCGCCGGCACGGGAGCCCGTCTGTTGGGGAGGTGTACACGTCCGCCGATGGCCGCCACTGGAGGCTTCGCCGACTCACTGGCTCGCTGGGTGACAATTCGTGCTTCTACTATGACTCGTTCCGAAAGGTCTGGGTGTGGTCGATCAGAAGGAGCGCTAGCTCCCCGCGCGATCACACGGGAATGGTCAGAGTCCGGGTCCGCCGCGAGCACTCGGATTTTCTCGAAAGTGCCTCATGGACTGAGGGGGACATCCTGGGTCCGGCTATGGAAGCGGATTCGCTCGATTTGCCCGACCCGCAGCTGGGTTACCCGACGCAGCTCTATCACATGACGGCGGTCTCTTATGAGAGCATCATGCTCGGAAGCTTCCTCATACATCGCGGGCCGCCCAACGAGATCTGCGAGAGAGATAGACGCCCCAAGATCACCGACATCGCCCTTGGCTACAGCCGCGACGGCATGAATTGGCTGCGCCCCGATCGCCGACCATTCATTGCTTCCTCGCGCGAGCGCGGTACGTGGAATTTTGGCTACATCCATCCGGCGGGTGGCGTGTGCTTGATCGTCGCTGACAAGCTGCGCTTCTACTTTGGCGCTTGGTCCGGCGTCTCTCCAGCTCTGGGCGCCGATACGTATGCCGGGGGAAGCACCGGGCTTGCGACGCTCCGCCGTGACGGGTTTGCTTCGCTGGAGGCCGGAGCCGGTGGTGCGTCAATGACGACTACGAAGATCCTCTTCAGTGGCAAGCATCTATTCGTCAATGCCAACGCTGAGGCGGGTCAACTCACGGTTGAGATCCTTGACGGCTCCGGAGTTACGTTGCGCGGCTTCGCTGCCGAACGCTGCATTCCGATACGCGCCGACGGGACGCGACAGATGGTGCGGTGGCAGAGCTCAAGCGACTTGTCTCCGCTGATTGGCAAGCCGGTGCGCATCCGGTTTTACCTCGTTCGCGCACAGCTCTATGCGTTTTGGGTCAGCCCAAACGTTTCCGGCGAGAGTCTCGGCTACGTTGCCGCGGGAGGCCCGGGCCTTAATGGGTCGCAAGACAGCACTACCAATGCCGGTTCGTCTGCGAGCGAAACATCGCTATACTCAGGACAACTTCATTCTGGTGTGCGACGCTGACGATAGTGGGCTGCGAAGGCGCGGAGGAGCATTGATGCAACTCCATCATTCCGATGACGGCTGCAGTACACCAGCTTCCCTTTCGGCAAGCGCTGCCGGGGAATGGGCGTCCTGCCCTCTCTCGGCTCGGTACGCGATGCATACGACAATGGGGTGCGTCAGATTCGAGAGTTCGCAAAGATCATCGTTGCCCCGGTCGCTGAATCTGATTCTCGGTAGTAGGCGGGGAAACTGGCGAGTGCTCGACTCTGCGGAAATAATATCCTATAATTTGCTGAAATTCCTCATGAAACTGGCTCCCCGGGCTGGAATCGAATTGGATTGCAAGCCACTGAGCTAACAGTGGATTTTCAGAGCCCTAGTGAGTGAAAGTTACCCCCATTCCTACCCCGCAAAACTTGGGCTGTGAAGATACGACCTGAGACGCGCTGAGCAACGTTGGCATGACTGAGTTCGGCCAATCAGTGGTCCTCCGACCGCTCGAATTCGCGATCCGGAAGCAGCCGTTCATCTGTGAAATTCGTCAATCCCCCGACAGTCGAAATCTCCGTTTCAAAGTTGATCGAGCAGAATGTGATCATCCAACGTGCCGGACCGCCGGTCCGACATCCATCAAGACGCCTTCGCGCGATTCCGAGAGACAATCTTCTGGGCCAGATCGATGAAGGCGCGCAAGCTCGCAGCCATGTAGCGGCGTCCTGGATAATAGAGGCAATATCCGGGATACGAGGGGGTCCACTCGTTTAGAACTTCAACCAGCCTGCCTGAAGCGATGTCGTCAGCAACGATCGACTCGCCTACATAGGCAAGCCCGATACCCGCCCTGCTCGCTTGCGCAATCATGTCGGGCTCATCGAGCGTGAGGGACCCTGGCACATCGATCCTCATCGCTTCGCCTCGACGTTCAAACTCCCAGCGGTAGAGAGCGCCGCTGGGATAGCGAGTGCGGATACATTCATGATCCATGAGGTCAGCCGGCGCGATGGGGCGGGGCCTATTTGCGAAATAGCTTGGTGCCCCGACCACAACATGCCGCGCACGGGGGCCGAGCGGCATCGCGATCATATCGCGCGGAACCGCTTCAGCCAGACGCACCCCGGCGTCGAACCCCTCCTTGATGATGTCGATCAGTCGCCCCTCGATGACGATTTCGACCTTCATCTCGCCATGGCGACGTCGATACTCGACGACGAAGGGCATCAGTAGCCGACGTCCTCCGCCGAGCGAACAACTGAACCGTAACGTGCCGGTCGGTTTGCGGCGATGATCGGCAACCGCCTGGGCGGCGCTGCGGATGTCCGACAGCGCCGGCGCGATGGCTTTGACGTACTCGCGGCCGGCACTCGTCAGGGCAACGTTACGCGTCGTGCGGTTGAAGAGGCGAACGCCAAGACGCTTCTCGAGACTGGCTACGGCATTGCCGATTGCCGTCGGCGACATGTCCAGATCGGAGGCCGCCGCACGGAAGCTTCCGTGCCTGGCGATGGCGACTACAGCCTCGAGTTCCACTAACCCACTTTTGTACATTGTCACGATTCTCGTGATACGGCATCTAATTTTATCTCGATTATCGCCACGATCAAAATCCCTTATCGTGCAGCCGTACTCAATGCCGCAAGGAGTTTGCAATGCCCAAAGCACCCATCACCAACATCATCTTCGGCACCATGACGCTCGGCTACCGCGGGTACGGAGCCCGGATTCATGAGGGTGCGACCGCAGATGCAATGCTTGGCACCGTCTCGGAATTTGGCCACGATCAGCTTGACACGTGCTCTGTCTATGGCGATGGAACCTGCGAACAGATGTTGGGTGATCTCCGCGCCGCCGAACGGTTCGGCATCGCCACGCGGATTCATTCCGGAAACACTCCCGGCCGCGTTCATTCCGGAAACACTCGCGGCCACGAACCCGAGAATCTGAAGCGAGTCTTCAAGGAGTGACTGGCGCGCCTGAAGACCGATAAGGTCAAGATCCTCTATTTGGTGACGCCTGACAGCGCCACGCCGATCGAATCGACGCTGTCGGCCGTCCAGGAACTTCACGACGAAGGCCTGTTTGAGGAGTTCGGCGTCAGCAATTTCAGCGCATGGCAGGTGGCGCAGGCTTGGGAAATAGCCGCGCGCCATGGATGGATAAGGCCGAGGGTCTACCAAGGAATGTACAACGCGATCACGCGTGCGGTCGAACCGGAACTGTTCAAGTGCCTCGGCAACTATAGCATCCGCTTCCATGCTTACAATCCGCTGGCGGGCGGTGCTTTCAGCAGGAATTTTGCCGATAGCGCTGCGGTAGCTGCCGGCTCGCGTTTCGACAGCTCAACTGCTCAAGGCAAGCTGTATCGTGATCGCTATATGAACGATGCCTATCTCGATGCCTTGGCGGAAATTCACCGATCGTGTGAAGGCCATGGTCTTGACGCTATCTCCGTGGCGCTGCGCTGGCTGATTCATCACTCCCAG
>WNFO01000864.1_pt1 | contig 31489 bp, 22 predicted proteins | sample 5400251 | NCBI WGS metagenome assembly WNFO01 (sample SAMN13153354, study PRJNA577476) | soil metagenome | isolation source: 100 cm saprolite under Madrone tree | place: USA:California | collected 2016-06-14
CGCCACGTTCAAGGTCTACCTGCCGTGCGTCGAGCTGGCGGGCGAGCCGGTCGCCGCTCCGCAACCACCTGCCCGCGCGCTGGGCGGCACCGAGACCATCCTCTTCGCGGAAGATGAACCCGCGGTGCGGAACCTGGCGCGCCGGGTGCTCGAGAAGCACGGCTACACCCTGCTGCTCGCGGCAACGGGGCGGGACGGCGTCCGCCTGGCGGAGCAGCACGGCAGCCCAATCGACCTCCTGGTCACTGACGTTGTCATGCCCGAGATGGGGGGACGCGAGCTCGCCCAGCTTCTCACCACTCGGCAGCCGAAGCTCAAGGTGCTCTTCTTGTCCGGGTACACCGATGATGCCATCGTCCACCACGGGGTACTCGACGCGGGCGTGGCTTTCCTCCAGAAGCCGTTCAAGCCGGACGAGTTGGTCCGGAAGATCCGGGAGGTGCTCGATGATACGCAGTAGATTTGCCCGGCACCGCCGGGCTGCCGGCGCTCACGTGATCCGAGGCGTGACACGATGAAAGCGTCAGGTCGACGCGGACGCTCCGGCCGCCAGAAAATCCTCGTCATCGAGGACGTCGAGGACGACCCCGTCGCGCTCGCGGACCTGCAGGCTCGACTGGAAGCCAACGGCTATGTCGTTGCGCGGGCGGCGGACGCCGCGTCGGCCATGACCGTCGTGAACCGCGAGCGGCCCGACCTCATTCTGCTCGACCTGGGACTCCCCGCCGGCGATGGGTTTCTCGTGCTGGAGCGGCTGCGCAAGATCGAGACACTCGCCGCCACCCCCGTGCTCGTCGTTACCGGCCGCCACGATCCGGAAACCCGGAAGCGCGTCGCGGCGATGGGCATCGCGCCCCTCCTTGTGAAACCCGTGGGCACGGAGGCACTCCTCGGGGCCATCCGCATCGCTCTGGAGGCGAAGCCGGACTCATAGGGCGGCGCAACGGGCCTAAACTGTCGCACCAGCGCCCCACCGTGCCGCAAAAACGCCCTATTCCCGCCCGCTTGGTCGCGCGATGTTGCGCAACCGACCGTGAATACCGCAATTAGAGGCATGTCTCGAGACCCGGCGACGCTCGTCACCGAAGAGGAGCCGCGCGTCGAAGCGGAGGTGAAACGTGCGGCGGTCCGTCAGCTCCTGGCGGGCGGCCCGTTCGCCGAGTCCCTGCACATCCTGCTCGTCAGCGTGGTCGCCGCATTGGTATGGAACTCCCTGCCTCTCGAGGTCACGATCGGATGGGTTGGAGCGGTCGCGGCCGCCGCCGGGTTGCGAGCCTGGTGGCGGGTGCGCGCCCGAGGACGCAGCCTCTCCGCCGACGAGGCCCTGCGGGGCGTGCGCCTGACCGTGGCCGGCGTTGGCCTAGCATGGGGGTTCGGAGCGGCTTCGGCGATCCCGGCGCTGGGCCTCGACCAGGCGGCACTCATCCTCGTGGTGATGGCCGGAATCGTGGCCGGCGCGACCGGCACGCTGGTGGGCGACCGGCGCAGCTTTCACTACCTCCTGTTCACGGTCCTCGCCCCGCTCCCCGTCGGCATCCTGTTGCAGGGCCACTCCCGGCCGCATCTCCTGGCCATCGTCCTGATCGCGCTGTTCGTGTGGGGGATGGACCGGGTGCATGGGCGTGCCCACCGGACGTTCGCCGAGCGTGTCCGGGCGGCGGGGCTGTTGGAGCGGTCCACCCAGGAATTGGCCCGTCAGCACGCCTACCTCGATGCCCTGATCGCGAGCACGCCGGTGGCCATCGCGGTGCTGGACGACCAGCGCGTCGTACGCAGTGTCAACCCGGCGTTCGAGGTCCTGTTCGGGTACGCCGCGGCCGAGGTCGTCGGCGCCGGAATCGACCGACTGATCGTGCCGGAGGCCCTTCGGCCCGAGTCGAGCGACCTCGAGACGCGGGTGCGGCAGGGTGAAGTGGTTCGGGTCGAGCTCGAGCGTATGCGCAAAGATGGCCAGCGCATCCAGGTCCGGCTGTCGGCTGCCGCCGTGAAGGCCGCCGCTGACGGCGCGCTCGTCGCCCTATACGAGGACATCAGCGATCGGAAGGCGGCGGAAGCGGCGATGCGCGAGGCGCGCGACCTGGCGGAGCGCGTAGCCCGCGCCCGCAGCGCCTTCCTGGCCAACATGAGCCATGAGATCCGCACGCCGATGAACGCGGTCCTCGGCTTCGTCGAGCTGGTGCTGGACACGGAGCTGGCCCCGGAGCAGCGACGCGCCCTCGAGCTGGTGCGCACCTCGTCCGAGGCGCTGCTCACCATACTCAACGACATCCTCGACTACTCGAAGATCGAGGCGGAGCACCTGGAGCTGGAGTCGATCCCGTTCGACTTGCCCAAGGTGGTGCATGCCACCGCCACGCTGCTCGCGGTTCGGGCGCGCGAGAAACACCTCGAGCTCACCGTGGACGTGCCGCCCGACGTGCCCCAGATGGTGCGGGGCGATCCGACCCGGGTGCGGCAGGTCCTCATGAATCTGATCGGCAACGCGATCAAGTTCACCGAGGAGGGCGAGGTGGACGTGTCGGCCGGCGTGACGCAGCGCGACGGCGACGAAGCGGCCGTAGAGTTCCGCGTGCGGGATACGGGGATTGGCATCCCGGAAGAGCAGCTCAGCACGATCTTTCAGGAGTTCACGCAGGCGGACGCGTCGATGACGCGACGCTACGGCGGGACGGGCCTCGGCCTCGCCATCTCGCGGCGGCTGGTGGCCCTGATGGGCGGCCAGCTAGCGGTCACGAGCACGGTGGGCAGCGGCAGCGAATTCAGCTTCACCCTCCGCCTCCCGCTGGAAGCGGCGCAGGCTGTGGCGCGCGCTAGGGTGTCACTTGGGGGACGCCGGCTTCTGGTGGTGGACGACAATGAAACCAATCGGCGGATCGTGCGGGACATGCTGGGGGCGGAGGGGATGGCCGTGCACGAAGCGCCCCGCGCCGACGCGGGCCTCGAGGCGCTGCGCCGCGCCGCGCGCGCAGGAACGCCGTACGACCTCGCGATCCTCGACGCCCAGATGCCGGACCGGGACGGCTTCGAGCTCGCCACCGCCGTCCGAGCCGATCGCGCGCTGAAGGCGACACGGCTCCTGATCCTCACTTCGGCCGGGCAGAAGGGAGACGGGGAGCGATGCCGGAAGCTGGGCATCCAGGCGTACCTCACCAAGCCCATCGCGCGGGCGGATCTGGTGGAGGCCGTGGGGACGGTGCTGGCGGGCACCGCGTCGGCGCCGGGCGAGGTCGACCTCGTCACCCGCCACTCGATTGCCGAGTCGCGCCACGCGTTGCGGATCCTCCTGGCCGAGGACAACCCGGTGAACCAGCAGGTGGCGACGGCCATGCTCCTGAAGCGCGGGCACCAGGTAGACGTCGTCGGCAACGGTCGCGAGGCCGTGGCCGCCGTCGCGCAGGAGAGCTACGACCTCGTCCTCATGGACATCCAGATGCCCGAGATGGACGGCTTCGAGGCGACGGAGAAGATCCGCGCGTTACCGCAGGGCCGGACGCTGCCGATCATCGCCCTGACCGCCCACGCCCTCAGCGGCGAGCGCGAGCGCTGTCTGGCGCGTGGGATGACCGGGTATCTCGCGAAGCCGTTCAAGGCGCACGACCTGTTCAGCGCCGTCGAAGGGCGGGGCGCCCAACCCGCCGACGCCGCCGCTGCGCCCGCGCCCGCGGTGGATCTCGCGGCCTTCCGGCGCACCATGGAGGAAGCGGGGGCGGCCGAAGCGGTGGATGGGATTCTCGAGACCTTCGTGGCCACCCTGCCGCAGCGGCTCGAGGCGCTCGTGGCAGCGGCGAGTGGCACCGATGCCGAGCCGCTGCAGCGGGCGGCGCATGCGTTCAAGTCGGCTGCGGGGACGATCGGCGCAGGCCACCTCGCCGCCCTGTTAGAGGAAACGGAGCGTGCCGCGCAGGGTGGCGACGTGGCCGGCGCGCGAGACAAGCTCGAGCACATACGGGGGGAGGCGGAGGTCGTGCTCGACTATATTCGAACGGCAACGAAAGGCGGCGCGGATGCCTAACCTGATTTCGGTGATGGTGGTAGATGACGACCCGGTGTCGAGCGCTCAGCTGGGTGCGCTCGCGAAAGCGGCCGGATACGAGGTCAGGGGCGCCCCCAACGGCAAGGAGGCGTGGGAGCTGCTGCAACTGGCGCGCGTGCCCATCGTGATCTCCGACTGGTACATGCCCGAGATGGACGGACCGGAGCTGTGCCGCCGGATCCGCGCCCGGACGCGTGAGCCGTACGTGTACTTCATTCTGGTGACGTCGCGCGGCGGCAAGCAACAGTATTTGGCGGGCATGGAAGCCGGGGCGGACGACTTCATCGCCAAGCCGGTGGACCCGGACGAGCTGCGCGCCCGGCTCAAGGTCGCGGAGCGCATCCTCGGCCTCCGCAAGGAAATCGAGCAGCTCGAGGTGCTGCTTCCCATCTGCTCGTACTGCAAACGGATTCGCAACGACCATGAGGAATGGGAGCCCCTCGAGAAGTACATCGAGGAGCACTTCGAGCAGCTGCTCAGCCACGGTATCTGCCCCGACTGCTACACCAAGTACGTCCAGCCGCAGCTCGATCGCGGCTAGCTCTCGTGACCGAACCCGCGACGCAGCCACCGCCGGCTCGAGCCTCGGCCGGCGGCTGGTGGGCCACGGTGCGCGAGGCGCTCCGCGGCTCGCGTCACGACTACACCTCTGGCCCGCTGGGCCGGGCGATCGTACTGCTCGCGATTCCCATGGTCGCGGAAATGATCATGGAATCGGTATTCGCGGTGTGGGACGTGTATTGGGTCGGCCGCGTGGGCCCGGCGGCCCAGGCCACGGTGGGCCTGACGGAGTCGCTCCTCACCCTCATCTATACTGCGGCCATGGGTCTCTCGATCGGCGTCACGGCCATCGTGGCGCGGCGCATCGGTGAGAAGAACACGGAAGGGGCGGCCGAGGCGGCGGTGCAGGGGATCGCGCTGGGGGTGATCGTGGCTGCAGTGACCGGGGTGCTCGGCGGGATGTTCGCACCGCGTCTGCTTGCCCTCATGGGAGCGAGCCCCGAGGTGCTGGCCATCGGGAGCACGTACGCGCGGATCATGCTCGGCGGGAACGTCGTGATCCTGCTGCTGTTCCTGATCAACGCGGTGTTCCGCGGTGCGGGCGACGCGGCGATCGCCATGCGCGTGCTGTGGCTCGCGAACAGCATCAACATCGTGCTCGGGCCATGCCTGATCCTGGGTCTCGGGCCGTTCCCGCGGCTCGGCGTCACCGGGGCGGCCATCGCAACCACCATCGGGCGCGGGACGGGTGTGCTGTACCAGCTGTACCGGCTGTGGCGGGGGGATGGACGCGTAGCGATCCGGCGCCCGCACCTCACGCTGAACCCCGCCGTGATGCGGACGATGTTGCGGCTCTCGGGCACGGGCACATTCCAGGTCCTGATCGGGACCGCGAGCTGGATCTTCCTGGTCCGGATCATTTCGAGCTTCGGTACTGACGCGGTCGCGGGCTACCAGATCGCGATCCGGATCATCGTGTTCGCGCTGCTGCCGTCGTGGGGACTCGCCAACGCGGCGGCGACGCTCGTGGGGCAGGGACTGGGCGCGGGCAACCCGGACCGCGCCGAACGCGCCGTGTGGGTCGCGGGATTCTACAACATGGTGTGCCTGGGCGGCGTGGGCGCCCTGTTCGTGGCGTTCGCCGGGCCGATCGTGAGCGTGTTCACGCGCGACCCCGCGGTGGCCTCGATCGCCGAGCTGTGCCTGCGGACGATCAGCTACGGGTTCTTGTTCTATGCGTACGGGATGGTGATCACCCAGTCGTTCAACGGCGCGGGCGACACGTGGACTCCCACGTGGATCAACGTGGGGTGCTTCTGGCTGTGGGAGATCCCGCTCGCGTACCAGTTGGCGCGCCGCGCGGGGCTGGGGCCCCGCGGCGTGGCGCTGGCGGTCACGATCGCGTTCTCGACCGTCGCGGTCGTCAGCGCGCTGCTGTTCCGCCGCGGGCGCTGGAAGTTGCGGCGGGTCTAGCGGCCTGGCGCCCCTCCTCATCTGTTGCGGTGACGCATCACCTCCCGCCGCTTGACAGGGGAACGGGCAGCAACCCACCCTGGTACCAGCAAACGACAATCGCTCGAAACTCACCCGGCCCGTTGCGCCGTGTGTCGTAGGAGCGCATGCATGGACACGAAAGAGCTGCTTGACAGTCTCGACGTCGGTGTGCTGGCGATGGCGCCCGATTGGACGATAGCCGAATGGTCCGCGGCGGCGGCACGCATCACGGCGCTGCCGGCGGACCGCGTGGTGGGTCGGAGCATTTGGGTTGGTTTCCCGGCGGCGAAGGGCACCGAGCTCGAGCGGGTGTTGGCAGAGGTCCTGGCCGACGGCAAGCCGCGCACCTTCCTCGCGCCCGCCGGGGCGCCCGAGGTCGCAGGCACCGTGTTGGAAATGCGGGTCAGCCGCGGCCCGGCGGATCAACTCGCCCTCTCCTTCCGGCCGGTGCACGAGGAGCTCGCGCCCGAGTCTCGCGCGGCGCAGCTCTTGAGCGCGCTCGAGGCCGAGCGCCGCCTGTATCTGCAACTGTTCACCTCATTGCCCACGCCCGCCTTCGTGCTCACCCCGGATGGCCAGATCCTCGACGCGAACCCCGAGGGAGCGAAGCTGTTGGGCGTAGCGGATACGACGGGGCTGCGCGGCCGCGGGCTGGCGGAATGGGCCCCCGCGTCGCAACAGGGCATGCTCGCTGCGGCGCTGCGCCAGGCCGTCACCCGGCGGCAGGACGTGGCGCTCTCTTTCGAATTCGCCGGCGAGCCGCCCCGGGAGGTACGGGCCGTCATCGTGAACGTTGATCCGGTACGCGCGGCGCCGAAGCTCGTGTTCCTGGCGCTGGACGTGTCGCGCGAGATCCTGTTGCAGCAGCGGCTGCTGCAGGCGGACCGGCTGTCGCAACTCGGCGCGCTGGTGTCGGGTGTGGCGCACGAGCTCAACAATCCATTGGCCGCGATCGCGGCCTTCGCCGAAGCGTTGGCGCTGGACCCTCATCAGGCCGACCTGGAGGAGAGCGCCGAGGTGATCCGGAGCGAGGCGATGCGGGCCGGTCGCATCGTCCAGACGCTGCTCGACTTCGCCCGCCAGCGGCCACGCATGCAGACCGCCGTCGATCTCGGGGAGATCGCCGATCGGGTGCTCGCGCTGCAGCGCAGCGCACTCAAGAAAGCGCGCACCCGCGCGACGGTCTCCGTCTCGAACGACGTCCCCGCCGTCTCGGGCGACCCCCAGGAGCTGCAGCAGGTCGTGCTCAATGCGGTCGTTAACGCGCGACAGGCGATCGAGACCGCGGGCCGCCCCGGCCAGATCACCATCACGGCTCGGTCGAGCGACCACTACGTGCTGGTGACCGTCGAAGACACGGGCCCCGGCGTCCCGCCCGAGATCCTCGACCGCGTGTTCGAGCCGTTCTTTTCGACCAAGGCGGAGCACGGCACCGGGCTCGGTCTGGCGATCAGCTTCGGACTGGTGCGGGGCATGGGTGGTCGCATGTGGATGCAGAACGTCGAAGGAGGCGGGGCTCGCCTCTCCTTCGAGCTGCCGGTGGACGCGGGCAGCCCCGACGCCGCGACGCGGGGCGGCCGCCGGCCCGCGGTGCAGCGGCTCTCGCTGCTGGTGGTCGAGGACGAAGAGGCGGTGCGCCGCGCTATGGCGCTGCTCGCCAAACGGCTCGGCCACGACGTGACGACGGTGGGACGATTCGCCGACGCGACCGAGCGTCTCGGCCAACCGGGCGCGCGCTACGATGCCCTATTGGTGGACGTGCACCTGGACGAAGCGCACACGGGGTTCGACCTCTTCGATTTCTTGCGGACTGCGGGTCAGGGGCTCGAGCAGCGCATCGTGTTTACGACGGGGGATTCCATCTCGACCCAGACCCGCGACGCGCTGGAGCGCGCCGACCGGCCTGTGCTGCGGAAGCCCTTCAGCCTCGATGAATTGCGCGAGATGCTCGAGCGGGTGACGTCGGGCTGACGGCCGAGGGCTCAGGCGACCCGCGCGACCGTGCGCGGGCGCCGCCGACCCGCCTTGCGGTGGTGCCGGTAGTAGCGACCGTCTGCCGCAACCCCTCACGGAAATCCACGACCGGCTGGTATTCCACGAGCGCGCGCGCCTTGTCGATCGAGGCGAGCGAGTCGCGGACTTCACCGGGCCGGCCCTCCGCATACCTCGGCAGCACCCGCATACCAGGGCCAACGTGCCAGATGCGTCTCGTGCACGTCCACACCAAAGGGCGGCGAGGCGTGTGGCGCTGGCGCGACATCAAGTCTTGGCGTGAGGCGGCGTGGCCCGCGATCGCCACGACGCCACACGTCACGCCGAGGGCTCGAACCTTGCATTCGTAGTGGGGCGCGAGGCGGTGACCCGTTTCCCTTTGTGGGCGAGGTGTTGTGTCCACGACGATTTTGGACCGGTTGGACCTCGATGCGGCGGCCGAGGCGCGACGGATCGCCCAGGCGCTTCGGCTACAGGTCGGTGAGACGCTACGGCGTGGCGGGATCGTCGTCGCGCTGAGCGGCGGAGTGGACAGCTCGGTGTGCGCGGCGCTCGCAGTGGAGGCCGTGGGTCCCCGGCACGTCCTGGGGCTCGGCTTGCCCGAGGTGGTGTCGGTGCCGGGCGTCGCAGGGAACACCTGATGTGCGGCATCGCCGGGATCGCTCGCCGACGCCCCGTAGGCGTCTCCGCCGAGATCCTGGAGCGGATGGCGCGCGTCATCCGACACCGCGGCCCCGACGGTTTCGGGTTGCACGTGGATGAGCGGGTCGGCCTCACCAACGTTCGACTGAGCGTGATCGACCTGGCGCGCGGGGCGCAGCCCATGACGAACGAGGACGGGAGCGTCTTCATCGTCTACAACGGCGAGATCTTCAACTACCTCGTGTTGCGCGGGGAGCTGGAGGCTCGCGGGCATCTGCTCCGCACCCGGAGCGATACCGAAGTGCTGGTGCACGCCTACGAGCAATGGGGCGAGCGGATGCTGGAGCGCCTCAACGGCCAGTTCGCGTTCGCGATCTACGACCGCCGCGCGGGGTCCCTGTTTCTCGCGCGCGACCGATTCGGCATTCTGCCGCTGTACTACGCGGAGCGCGACGGCGATCTGTATTTCGGGTCCGAAGTGAAGGCCCTGCTGGCGACCGGAGAAGTGGAGCCCGCGCTCGACCCGGAGGGCTTGGACGAAGTCTTCACGTTCTGGGCGGCGCGCGCTCCCCGCACCCCGTTCCGAGGGATCCGCGCGCTCGAGCCCGGCTGCTGCGCCCGCTGGCAGGACGGTCGCCTGACGGTGCGGCGCTACTACGCGTTCGACTACGCCGAGGCGGCGGCCGAGCCGGCGGACGCGCTCGACGCACTCGATGAGCTGCTGCGCTCGGCCGTACGGCTGCGCCTCCAGGCGGATGTGCCGGTCGGCGGGTACCTGAGCGGCGGCATCGATTCGAGCGTCGTGTGCGCGCTCGCGGCGTCGGGCTCGCCGCACGCGCTGCGCACGTTTTCGGTGACGTTCGACGACCCCACGCTCGACGAGAGCGGGTACCAGCAGGCGGTCGCGGCCGACCTGCGGAGCCGTCACGCGATACAGCGGATTGGCCGCGGCGAGATCGCCCGCGTGTTCCCGGACGTGATCCGGCACACCGAAACCCCGCTGGTCCGCACGGCACCCGCTCCCCTCTACCTGCTCTCGCGGATCGTCCGAGAGCAGGGGATCAAGGTGGTGCTCACGGGGGAGGGGTCGGACGAGGTCTTCCTCGGCTATGACCTGTTCAAGGAGACGATCATCCGGCTGCTGTGCCGGCAGCGACCGGAATCAGGCTGGCCTCCGCGCTTGCTCGACGGGCTGTATCCGGGGATCGCGCCCGCTTCAGGGAAAGGCGACTTCTGGCGCGGCCACTTCATGACGACCGGCTCCGCCGACGATCCGCTGTTCTCGCATCTGCCGCGGTTCCACCTGACGGCCCGCATCAAGGACTTTTACTCGGCCGAGTTCCGCGCGGGGCTCGGGCCCTTCGATCCGCTGGCCGAGCTGCGCGCTCGGCTGCCGGCCGGGTTCGCCGCCTGGTCGCCGCTGGCCCGGGCGGCGTACCTCGAGATGACCACGCTGCTGTCATCGTACTTGCTCAGTTCGCAAGGCGATCGTATGGCCATGGCGCACGGGGTCGAGGCCCGCGTCCCGTATCTCGACCACCGGCTGTTCGAGTTCGCGGCCGCGCTCCCGGCGCGCAGCAAGCTGCGGGGCCTGCGGGAGAAGGACATCCTGCGCCGCTGGGCCGCCGGCCTCTTGCCGCCGTCTGTCATCGGCCGGCGCAAGCAGCCGTACCGTGCCCCGGACGTGCCGGCGTTCTTCGCGGGGCGGGCCCCGGAATACGTCGAGGCGCTGCTCGATCCCGCGAGCCTCGCGCGCACGGGCATCTTCAATCCGCAGGCCGTCGCCGGATTGGTGAGGCGTTGCCGAGCCGGGCGCGCGGAGGGTTTCCGCGAAAGCCAGGCGCTGGTGGCGATCCTGTCGACCGAGTTGTGGCACCGGGAGTTCCTCGGCGCGCCCCTGCGGGCACGCGTGACGGCGACCTCCCGATTGCCGTGGGCCGCCGCGGAAGCCCCCGCCGCGGCCTGAGGTGTGACCCGAAGGCGAGGACCATGACCGATGATATGCGACATCTGACCTCGGCGGAGATCGGTCGGCGCGATTGCCGACTTCCTCTCGGCCAAGTGCAATGGCGGCAGCGTCCGGGCCGCGTGATCAGGTGTCAGTGACTGAGCTTCTCGGGCGGTTGCGCCGCGTGCCTGACCAGCTCCTGCACCGCTCCCGGCGCCGGGCAGCCCTCGCAGCCCTGATGGCACGACGGCCGCCGGCGAGCGTGCTCGTGCTGTGCAACGGCAACATCTTCCGCAGCCCCTTTGCCGCGGCGGTATTGCAGCGTGAGCTCAATCTCCGAGGGGCGGGGAGCATGCGCGTGGCATCGGCGGGGTTCGCGGCGCACGGTCGGCCCTCGCCGCCGCACGCCATCGCCGCCGCCGCGCGCCACGGGATCGATCTTGCCGGACACACCTCGCAGCTCGTGGTCGCCCCCGTGGCGCGCGCCGCCGACCTCATCGTTGTGATGGAGGAGCTGCAGCGGCGCAGCTTTTGCGAGCGGTTCGGGCGCGCGACACGGGATGTGCTGCTGCTCGGGGATCTCGATCCGATGCCCGTCATGTCCCGCGCGATCGAAGACCCCGTCGAGCAGGACCCGGAGGTGTGTGAACGGGTGTACGCGCGGATCGAGCGCTGCGTCGGCGAACTGGGGAGAGCATTGGGCGGCATGCAGACTCGGGACGGAGAGGTGGGACGCAATGCTTGAAGGGCGAGACATCGTCTGCTTCTGCAACGACTGGGACGGCGACCCCCTGAGCAAGAAACACGTGATGCTCGGCCTCGCGCGGAAGAATCGCATCCTGTGGGTAAACTCGATCGGCAATCGCAATCCGCGCGTCACCGGGCGGGACCTGCGACTGGTGGTCAAGAAGGCGCGAGATTTCGCCGCAGGTTGCCGACGCGTCGCCGACAACATCTACGTCTTCTCGCCCCTCGTGATCCCGCTCCATGGCAGCGCACTCGCGCGGCGGTTCAATCGTTGGTTCCTCGCCGCCACGCTGCGCCGCGTGTGTCGGCAGCTGGCATTTCGCAATGTGATCACGTGGACGTTCTTCCCCACGTCCGGGGACGTCGTGGGCGAGCTCGGCGAACGGCTGGTCGTATACCACTGCGTCGACGAATACTCCGAATTCACGGGCACCGACAAAGCCGCGGTCGCCGGGATGGAGGAGCGGCTGCTCGCGAAGGCCGACGTGGTGATCGCCTCGTCGCAGCTGCTGTACGAGCGCAAGCGACGCGATAACGCGCCGACGTTCCTGGTGACACACGGCGTGGATGTCGAGCACTTCCGGCGCGCCTGTCGCTCCGATACGGTGGTCCCGGACGACCTGGCCGCTCTGCCCCGGCCGGTGATCGGATTCTACGGATTGATCGCCGATTGGGTGGACTTGGAGCTGTTTCGGTTCCTCGCGGTGTCGCGGCCACAGTGGTCCTTCGCGCTGATCGGACGCACGCAGACGGACGTCGGCCCGCTCCAGGGCCTGCCGAACGTGCATCTGCTCGGTCGCAAGGACTACCAGCTTCTCCCGGCGTACTGCAAAGGGTTCGACGTCGCGATCCTGCCGTTCGTCATCAACGATCTCACCAATGCCGCGAACCCGCTCAAGCTGCGGGAATACCTCGCGGCAGGACTGCCGGTGGTTGCAAGCGCCATCCCCGAGGTCGAGAAGCTCGATGGGCTGGTTGCCATCGGGAGGACCCCGACGGAGTTCCTGTCGCAGGTCGAGGCCGTGCTGCGGTCCGGAGCCACGGGACCGCAGCTCGAGCGGTCTCGGGCGGTGGAGGGCGAGTCGTGGACGAGCAAGATCGACCACCTCAGTGACCTGGTCGCGAGCGTGGAGCAGCCCAGTCGCGCCATGCAGGCCGCAGCGCGATGACGGACGCGGCCGCGACGGGGGGTCTACTCGTAGGGCTGGGCGCGCTCCACTGCGCGTATACCTACGTTGCGTATCCCTGGATCGTGAGCCTCTTGCCGGCTCGCCCGCCTCGACCGGGAGTGGGGCCGGCCCCGCGGCTCGTCTCTATCCTCATCGCGGCCCGTGAGCCCGGCGCGGCGGTCGCCGCCAAGGTGGGCGAGCTGCTGGGAACGGTGTCGCTCGCCTGCGAGGTCGTGGTCGTTCTCGATGGGCCCGACCCGGCGGCGCTGGCCGCACTGGCCGAACTGGCGGACGACCGCATCACGGTTCGTGCCTTGGAACGGTCCCAGGGGAAGGCGGCCGCCCTCAACTGCGCGGTCGCGCTGGCCCGAGGCGACGTGCTCGTGTTCACGGATGTGCGCCAGCGTGTGGCCGAGGGCGCCGTCGAACACCTCCTGGCGCACCTGGCCTCACCGGACGTGGGTGTCGTTTCCGGGTCGCTCACCATCTCCTCGTCCGGCGGGTCCGCCGGTGTGTACGACCGCTACTGGCGCTTCGAGCGTCAGCTGCGGATGCGGGAAGCCGCGTGGGACAGTGCCGTCGGCGTGAGCGGAGCGCTGTACGCGCTCAAGCGGGAGCTGTGGTCCCCGCTGCCGCCAGGTCTGCTGCTCGATGACGTGTGGGTGCCGCTGCAGGTGGTGCGCGCGGGTAAGCGGGTGGGCTTCGCTCGTCTCGCGGTCGCTACCGACGTTCGATCCGGCTCCGATGCCACGGAGCTCGCTCGCAAAGTACGGACGCTTACGGGGAACTATCAGCTGATCGCGTGGATGCCCTGGGTGTTGCATCCGGGGAAGAACCGCTTGTGGTGGCAGTTCGTCTCACACAAAGTGCTGCGGTTGCTCACTCCGCTGGCTGTGTGTTGTTTCGTCGGCGGTCTGCTGCTCACGTTCGGCCCCTGGGTAGTGGTCGCGGGGACGGCCGGCGTCACGCTGCCCTGGATGATACGGCCCACTTCCGTTCCCGGCGGCGGCCTGGTGCGGGTCGCTCGCAGCGGCGCCGCCCTCTTGGTCGCCCTGGTCGTCGCAGCTTTCAATGCCGCGCGCGGGCGCTGGGATGTGTGGAGGGATCCGGCACGGCCGACGTTCGCGGATCGCGGGGACGGGTGATGCCAGACCTATGAGACGCGCACCTTCTGGGGTGCAGACGCCCGCGAAATGGCAGCAGGGCATGCGGGGGCGAAGACGCCGTGCGGCGGACCGCCTGGCGGGGCGGACGGCGCATCGCGTGGGTCTACACGCGGCAGAGGCCGCCCATCGAATTCCTGGAGCGATCAACGACCTGATTTCGACGTGCACGCGCCCGCTATGGCGGGCACGCCACAGTGTAGCGGACGCCGGCCTGCCGCTCACCGTGGGGTCACCATGTAAGTGATTGTGCTAAAGCATCTTAGACGGCGTGGTTCGCGCGAACGAGCCGCGGCGCCGGCCTTGCAAGCTGACCCGTTGAGCGATCGGGTCGGCCCTTAGTCCGGATGGACTCTGCAGGCCTGCCGCGACTTTCTCCAAAATAGCCACAGAGGAGTCCCATGCTCGGGTCGGGTACGTCACACTGCCTGGTTACCGGGGGTGCCGGCTTCATCGGCTCCCATCTCGCCGAACGGCTCGTGGCTCTCGGGCACGAGGTTCGCGTGGTCGACAATCTCAGCACCGGGAACGAAGCCAATCTCGCCGACATCGCGGACGACATCGAGTTCCTGCGCGGGGACCTGTGCGACGCCGATGTCTGTCGCCGCGCCGTCGCCGGCATGGACGTCGTTTTTCACGTCGCCGCACTGCCCAGTGTGCCACGTTCGCTCGAGAATCCCTGGGCATCTCACGCAGCGAACGTCAACGCGACGGTGCGCCTGCTGGAAGCGTGCGTGGAAGCACGGGTCGCTCGGATCGTATACTCGAGCTCGAGCTCGGTGTATGGTGACACGCCGGTGTTACCGAAGACGGAGACAGCGGAGCCGCTCCCGCGTTCGCCGTACGCGGCGTCAAAACTCGCCGGCGAGCAATATGTCCTGGCGTTCGCTCGCGCGGGGCTGATCGAGGGCGTGGCGCTGCGCTACTTCAACGTGTTCGGGCCGCGACAAAGTCCACACTCCGCCTACGCAGCAGTCATCCCGAAATTCTTTCAAGCGGCGCTCGACGCGTCTCCGGCAGTGGTGTACGGGGATGGCCATCAGACCCGGGACTTCACGTATGTCGACAACGTGGTAGACGCAAACATCCTCGCGGCCGCGGCGCCTGGAGAACGGGTGAATGGCTGGGTGGTGAATGTCGGGGCCGGGACGAGGACCGCGTTGGTCCAGGTCATCGCGATGATCGGCCGTATTGTGGGGCGTCCCCTGGCCTACGCGCGACAGCCGCAACGGTCCGGTGACGTGCGCGACTCGCTGGCGAGTCTCGATCGCGCGAAGCGACTGCTCGGGTACGACGCGCGGGTCTCGCTGGAGGAAGGCCTGCGAGACACATGGACGTGGATCACGGATGGTGCCAACACGATTCCGGCGAGGCTCGAGTCCGACCGATTGAGGCGGCAGACAGCGTGAGCCGCGGTGGACATCGCCCCATTCGGGTATGTCTCGTCGCCCCCTCTCTCGACGTGCCTGGAGGGCAGTCCCTTCAAGCCGCGCGGCTGTATCAGGGCCTCCGACAGGTCGGCTCCGTGGTAGCGGGTTTCGTGCCGATCAATCCTCGGCTGCCTGGACCGCTCCGACTGCTGCAACGGGTTCGTTACCTCCGCACGGTGGTGACTTCGCTGCGCTATGTCTGGACGCTGCTCACCTCCTTGGCCAACTACGATATCGTCCACGTGTTTTCGGCGTCGTACTTCTCCTTCATCCTGGCCCCGACGCCGGCGATCTTGCTGGGTAAGTGGTACGGCAAGCGCGTCATCCTGAATTACCACAGCGGAGAAGCAGAGGACCACGTGCGGCGCTGGAGGCGCACCGCGCTTCCCGTCATGCGGCTCGCGGACGCGCTGATCGTGCCGTCCCGATACCTCGTGGACGTGTTCGCGCGCGTTGGCTTACGGGCCTGCGTCGTAGCCAACGGCGTCGACTGCGATCGGTTTCGCTTCCGGGAGCGCAAGCCGTTGCGGCCGGTGTTTCTGTCGAACCGCAATTTCGAGGCGCACTACAACGTCGCCTGCGTGCTGCATGCCTTCGCGCGGATCCAGGGCAGGCATCCGGACGCGCGGTTGCTGGTTGCGGGAGACGGGAGCCAACGCGCAGCCCTGATGCGTCTCGCTCGGGAGTTGCACCTGCGCAACGCGGAGTTCGTCGGTCAGGTGACGCCAGATCGGATGCCTGACCTCTACGACGCCGCGGATGTGTATCTCAACGGGTCGAACATCGACAACATGCCTGTCTCTGTATTGGAGGCATTTGCCGCGGGCCTGCCCGTTGTGACGACGGACGCCGGGGGCATCCCCTACATCGTGCGGCACGGAGAGACCGGCCTCATTGTGTCGCGTGGCGATCATGAGGCCATGGGGGCAGCCGCGCTGCGCTTGTTGGAAGATCCCCCGCTCGCCGAGCGGCTGACCGCTCGAGCGCTCGAAGAATGTCGCCACACGTACGCAGCGGACGCCGTCGTTGAAGAGTGGCGCAGCGTGTACGAAGGTCTCGCGGCTTACGCGCAAGCGCCCACGGCTGAGCTCTCTGCTCGGCCCGACTCCCTCCGATGAGTGTAGGCTCAAGCGCGCTCGCGCCCTGGACGAAGCTCAAGGGGCGGAGTCTCACCGAGCTGCGGGTGCGTGCGCGGCAACAGCTGGCCGTGTGGTCTGAGCGCGTAGGCATCTCTCGCCAGATCCGCGTCCCAGATGATCGCCGGTTCGCCCGCCTCCTGGCTCCGGCGTGCCCCGGATCGACAGTCCCCACGGCCGCCGCCCTGCTGGAGCGGTTCCGGGGCCGTGCGACGCCGCGCTTCTTCGCTGCGTTCGACCAGCCGGCGGACGTCGTCGCTGCCCTCCGCCGCCGCTGGCCGGAGCTCGAGGACCGCGTCCTCGAAAAGGCCGAATGTATTCGGCAGGGGCTGTTCGACCTGCTGGGACGTACCCGCGTGGACTTTGGCCTCCCTGTGGACTGGCACCTCGATCCGGTGTCCGGAGAGCGCATCCGCCGCCTGCATTGGAGCGTGGTCGAGCACCCCAAGCCCAACAGTGCGGCCGACTACAAGTTGATTTGGGAGCTCAATCGGCATCAATACTTCGTGATTCTGGGGAAAGCCTACTGGTATAGCGGGGACGAACGGTACGCGACGACGTTCGTGGAGCACCTGATGGGCTGGATGGACCGGAACCCTCCCAAATGCGGGGTCAACTGGGCCAGCAGCCTCGAGCTGGCGTTCCGCGCGATTTCCTGGATCTGGGGGTTGTACTTCTTCAAGACCTCGCCATCCCTGACCGAGGCCACGTTCTGGCGCGCGCTGAAGTTCCTCTACCTGCACGGTCGACACATCGAGACGTTTTTGTCGACCTATTCCGGTCCCAATACCCACCTCACGGGCGAGGCTCTGGGCCTGCTGTATCTTGGCACCCTGTTTCCCGAGTTCCGCGATGCCGGGCGGTGGCGGCGTCTGGGATGGTCGATACTCGTCGAGCACCTGGACAAACAGGTGCGACCGGACGGGTCCTATTTTGAGCAGTCCACCTACTACCATCGCTACACAGCGGACTTTTGCCTCCACGTCTGCATCCTGGGGCAGCTGAATGGTCTCCCGGTCGAGCCTGTCGTCCGCGCGAAATTGCGGGCGCTGCTCACGCACCTGATGTACCTGACGCAGCCGGACGGTCGGACCCCGCTCATCGGTGACGATGACGGTGGGAGGCTGCAGCTCCTCGACGACCGAGCTCCCAATGACTTTCGCGCGGCCTTGGCGACGGGCGCGGTTCTCTTCGAGGATCCGGAGTACCGCCACGTCGCCGGCGCAGCGGCCGAGGAAACCGTGTGGCTGCTCGGCTGTGCCGGCTTGCGGGCATTCGACGCGTTGCCGCGCGCGACGCCCGCCGCCACGAGCCGGGCGTTCCCCGACGGTGGGTACTACGTCATGCGCGACGGGTGGGGCAAGGACGCCAGCAATCTGGTCGTTGACTGTGGCCCGCACGGCGTGCTCAACTGTGGACACGCGCATGCGGACGCGCTGGGGTTCACGCTGGTCGTGCGGGGAACGCCGGTCCTGGTGGACCCTGGGACGTACACATACAGGCCACTCGGCGGACTGCGGGATCACTTTCGGTCCTCGGCCGCCCACAACACGGTGACCGTTGCCGGGCAGTCTTCCTCGATGCCCGGCGGACCCTTCAGCTGGCGGCACGTAGGCCACAGTTCCCCGATCTCCTGGATATCTGGTTCGCGGTGTGACTATTTCGAGGGCGTGGAAGACGGGTACAGTCGCCTGACGCCCCCGGCCCTCCACAGCCGGGCCCTGCTGTTCGTCCGGGGCGACTACTGGATCGTCAGGGACCGTATCCGCACGGATGGCGACCATGACGTCGCGGTGCACCTGCAGTTCGCGCCGGGCATTGCTCTCGAGATCGTGTCCCCGAGCCGGGCTGTGGGAACGTGGCCTTCGGACCCCCACGGCGAGACGCTGGCGATCGGCGTCTTCGGTCACCAGGGGGAGATGCGCGCGGAGCAGGGTTGGGTGTCGAGTTCGTACGGGGCGCTGATGCCCGCGCCCTCGTGTGTGTTCACGGCGCGCGCGCAGGGACCTCGCGAGGTGGTGTCGTTCTTCGTGCCGCGAACTCCCAACCAGGAGGCGGTGGACATCCATGAGCAGCCGGCGACGAACGGGCGCGCGTTCGTAATCGGCGGCCCCCGTCTCGAGGACGTGCTGTTGGTCGGGAAGGGCGGAAAGGCTGTGGGCGGGGAGTTGTCTTCTGACGCAGAGTGGGCGTGGGTACGCACCTCTCGGCGAGGCGCGCCGCCATCTGAATTCGTCATGCTGCATGGTCGCGAGCTGCTGTGGCGTGGTCGGCCGCTCGTGCAGGCCGACGGCCCCGTGCGCTATATCGCTGCGCGTCGGCAGGGGCAGGAGCTACATGTCGAGGTGGATGCGGCCGTCGGATGCGAAGTGGATCTGCTGGGCGCCGATCGGATCGTCGTAGGTGCTGAGGCGGCCGCCACTGTCGCGGTGGTGAGAGCACGCCATGCCGCGTCGGTGGAAAGGGGAGCCCCCCCGAGCGGGCCGGCGGTCTGGGTGGAGGTGAGCTGACCGGTATGTGCGGGATTTGCGGTATCGCGTTTTCGACGCGTTCGCGGCGCTCCGTAGATGCCCAGGAGCTCGTCCGGATGCGGGATACCATGACGCATCGGGGCCCGGACGATTTCGGCATCTTCAACCAGGGACGGGTGGGGCTGGCGCATCGCCGTCTCTCCATCATTGATGTTGCGGGCGGGCACCAACCCATGCAGGACGACACGGGGTCGCTCCACATCGTGTACAACGGCGAGATCTACAACCATGCGGACCTCCGTGCCTCCCTGGAGCAACGTGGTCATCGCTACCGCACCCGTTGCGATACGGAGACCATCCTCCGGCTGTACCGGGAAGAGGGTCCTCGGGCCGTCGACCAGCTCCGAGGGATGTTCGCCTTCGCGATCTGGGACACTCGCCGAGAAGAGCTCTTCCTCGCCCGGGATCGTTTGGGGGAGAAGCCGCTGTATTACGTGCAGACGGATGACGGTTCACTCTACTTCGCGTCGGAGATCAAGGCGTTGCTGACGGCCAAGGCGACCCGAGCGGAGCTGAACTACGGGGCTCTGCCGGATTACCTCGCCAATCACGCTCCCTCCGGGACCGATACGTTGTTCGTCGGCGTGCAGCAGTTGCTGCCGGGCTATACGCTGCGCTGGCGAGACGGAGCGCTGGAGATTCGACAGTACTGGGACCTCACCTTTACCCGCAGGGATGACGTGCCCCGGGCGGACACGGATCTCATTGCGGAGTTCGGTGAGCGCTTTACCGAGGCCGTACGCATGCGCCTGATGTCGGACGTGCCCCTGGGAGTGTTTCTCTCGGGTGGGATCGACTCCGCGTCCATTGCGGCGGTTATGAGCCGGCTCGTCCCGGAACCCATCAAGACGTTCTCCGTCGGGTTCGCGGAGCGGGAGGCGAACGAGCTCACCTACGCACGAACCGTCGCGCACGCCTATCGCACCGACCATCACGAAGTCGTGGTGAGCCCCGACGAGTTCCGTGATGCTCTGCCTACCTTGGTGTGGCACGAGGACAGGCCGCTGGGTCATGTGGCGAGCGTGCCGTTGTATTTCGTAGCGCGGCTGGCGAGTGACCATGTGAAGGTGGTGTTGACGGGAGAGGGCAGCGACGAGCTCCTCGCCGGTTACGGGCGCTATGCGAAGACGCTGTACAACGTCCGCTTGGGAGACCACTACTACCGCATGGTGCCGGCGAGCGTTCGTCGCGCCGTGCGCCGTGCGGTGGAGCATTTGGGCGTGGGGTCGTTGCCCCGGCGAAAGCTCGAGCGCACGTTTTTGTGCATTCCGACTGATTTGCCGAGTATCTACTGCGACAATTTCGCCGTGTTTCCGCGTGCACTGCAGGCGCAATTGCTCACCCCCGCGGCGAAGGAGCGGGTCGCGGGCGCCGACCCATATCGGGTCATGCGGGAGCACTGGGAGCGTACCGACGCTGGCACGCTGCTCGACCGGCTGCTCTATGTCGACAGCAAGACGTACTTACACGGCCTGTTGATGAAGCAGGACCAGATGAGCATGGCTGCCTCGATCGAGAGCCGTGTGCCGTTCCTCGACCACAAGCTGGTCGAGTTCTCGGCCGGTCTACCCGCCCGGCTCAAGCTTCGGGGATCCACGACCAAGCGGATATTGCGGGAGAGCATGAGCGGTGTCTTGCCGCCGAGCATCCTGGCTCGCCCCAAGATGGGGTTCCCCGTGCCGGTGGGTTCCTGGTTCCGCGGCTGCTGGCGTGGGATGGTCACCGAGCTTGTGCTCGGTGGGCGCGCGACACAACGTGGCCTTTTCAATCCCGATGTGGTACGGCGCCTTGTGGACGAGCACGTGTCGGGGCGCGTAGAGCACATGGAACGGTTGTGGGCGCTCGTCAACTTCGAGCTGTGGCTGCGGCGGTTCGTGGACGGCGAGGAGGATGTACGGATGCCGCAGACAGGGTCGGTCGCTCATGCGCGCGTCGGCGGGTGACGTCAGGCAGAGGCTTGTGGCGGCGCGTTCTCGAACTCGATACTACGCCAGCAATCCCGCACAGGTCGCGCTCCAGGCGGCTAACCGGGGCGTTACGCCGAATGGCATGGCGCGGCTGCTGCCCTTAAGCATCCGCTTTAGGCGCAGGAGGCCCGATACAAAGTGCACCAAATGCGGCCGGTCGTCTGGGTAGGGGAAGCGGGGAAGAGCGAACCGATCCAGCGTTCCGTGGGGCCGACCGTGGCGCGCGGCCGCGTAGTCAGGCACGGTCGTCAGGCCGGCCCTGAACCCGGCGCGCTGCACGGCCTCGAGCTCCCGTTGGCCGAGCGCACCCGGCGCGCCGTTCGGATAACAGAAGACGGGTATGCAGGCGTCGGTCTCCTGGCGCAGCCGACGGTACGATTCCTCTATCTCCCAGCGGCAGGCGTCGTCGCTGACCAGACTGAGAATCGGATGTGTCACGGTGTGGGGACCGAAGGTCACGCCGAGTTTCGCCGTGCGGCGCACCTCGTCCCAACTGATCGGCGCGCACGCAGGCGGCGGGCTCGCGGGTAGCTCCACGTCGAGCTGCCGGGAAAGCCACGCGATCGTCGCTTCGCGCTCCGGCGCGTCCACCCACTCGAGGCGGCAAAGGACGTCGTGCTGCACCAGGTCTCGCTCGTCTGGTGTCGACCAGCGATACGAGCGTTCCTCGGATCCCAAGCCGAGCACGAGCGAGCAACACTGGGTGCGCTTGAAGACGTAGGTGACCCGATCCCACCAAAACCACAGCTGCCCGTCGAGAAAGCCCGTCGTGACGAACAACGTCACCGGACAGTCGTACTCGGCGAAGATGGGCGCGGCGATACGGGCGAAGCCGGCATACCCGTCGTCCACCGTGAAAGCCACGGCGGGCGCGCCCCCGCCCTCGCCGTCCTCAATCTGCCTCACGACGTCGGTAATGCTGAGGAGCCGGTAGCGATGGCGACGCAGGTACGTCAGGTGATCGCGCAGGACCGAGGGGTTGTGCCCCACGACACCGAGGTCTGGGTCGGCGAACCGATGGAGCGTAAGAATCGACACGAGGCCGCGCCCGAACGTGCGGAGCGCCGGCGCGAAAATCTCCGCGCCCATGATCCCGAGCAGGAAGCGGCGGGGGAGGCTCAGGATGGCGGACATATTAGCGCCTCGCCACTCGTCGGAGCCACGCTGCGCCCGTGCTCACCAGAGTCGCGAAACGCGCCGGCAAGGGGTGGGGTTCGAACACCCAGTCCTCTGCTACGTCCACCGTCTCCTTGCTAAACCGCCGTTTGAAGTCGGAAATCCCACCGACCGGGTCCCCGGAGCCCGCTGTGCCGGCCGTGGCGCCGCCGAGATCGAACCACGTCGCACCGACCTGCTTGGCCCACACAATCAGGTCCCAAAACAACGGATGCACGATCCCCACCCTCTGCAGATCCTTGGGCCGTCCGGAGCCGCCAGCGAAGTAGCTCACGCTCTGCCCGTTCCACCATCCCCATGCGAAGCCGAGCAGCGCATCCGGCCCGCCCCGGTCCGTGCGGAATAACCCGACGAGCCGAGATGCGTCTGGCATCCGGCGTGACAACTCGATGACACCAGCCCAATCCCACGCCGCCTCGTAGCGCCCGCCGGTGCGGGCGAACGCCTCGCTCGACAATGCTTCAAGTCGGCCTGCCAGACTGGCATCGTCGATCAAGCGAACCTGCACGGGCAGTTTCGCGACCGACCGAATCACCCGCCGTACCGTTGGGCTGAACGAGGCGAAGAGCTTGTCCTCCGACGGACCCAGGTCGAGCGCGAACGTCGTGCTCCAATTCTGGGTCGCGGCCGCGCGCACGAAGCCCGCCGCCCGCAGTAGCTCCCCGAGGCGGGCACGGGTTTCCTCGCAGCGGGAGAAAACCTCTACCCTCAAGCGCAGCACGCGACGTTCCTGACGCGCCACCTGGACCAGCGCGTCCACGGCGGCGGCCCAGAGGGCGGACGGCATGGCCTCGCCAAACCGCTCGACGCGCAGCAGCCGAAAACCCGGCAGCGCACGGCTTGCGGCGCTGTGGAGACCGACGGCCCCCGCCCAACCACCGTCCGCCTCCCGGAATGCGACGAGCAGCGACCAAACACCGCGACGCGCCAGCGGCCAGCCGCTCCGATGAGGCAACGGCAATCGGAGACCCGCGATCCCAAGAGCCCGCTCGCACGCCGCGCGGCCAGGCGACCCCTCTCTGAGGACCTCGACGCGAACCGCGCTCGTGGCCGCGGAGCGTGCGGAGTCGATGGTCATGCGCTCTCCACGGCGGGTGGGCTGTTGGGAATGTAGGGGAGCACCGCCACCCCGACGTGGCGCCGGGCGTACCAGGAAAGCAGCCCGACCCGAGTGAACCCCGCTGCCACCGTCGCCGCCGCCGCGCCCACGGCGCCGAACACCGGGGTCAAAACGAACGTGAGCGCGAGGTTCAACAACGCCGTGGCGACGACCATGCGACTCGCGGCCCCTTCGTGTCCCGTCATCGTCAACAGGAATCCCGAGATGATTCCCATCGTCGCACCCACCAGCTGTCCCACTGTCAAGATTGCCAGGACGGGATACGCCTCGAGGAAAGCAGCACCGTACGCGTGGAGCACCACGCGTCCGCCGGCGAGCAGCAGCACGCCTACCGGAATACTCACCGCGGCGCACCCCTGAACGGTGCGCACCACAAGGTTGGTCAGGCTCGAGAGCTGGCTTGCAGCGCTATACAGTCCAGCGTCGCGCGGGCTAAGGAGGGTCCCCACGACCAGGATGTCCGCCTGTGTCGACAAGATCAGCTGAGCCCCGGAGATCACCAGGAAGCTGCGAATAGCCCCCATCCACTTGGAGGTCTCGAACGCGGGTAACGCAGCATGCGCAGTCGCTGGTACCGCGCCACGGAGTAGGACGACGCTAACCCCCAGCGCCACGGCCGTCGCCGCGGCGTTCAGGGCCACTGCCGCTCCCGCGCTGAGCCTCGACCCGACGAGCACAATCCCCACGCCGAACAAGACAGGGCGCAACAAGAGCTGCGGCAGTTGCGCCTGCGGCACCCGTCGGAACCCCTGGAGCGTACTGCTGGTGAACCCCAACAAGGCGGTGAGCGGCACCAATGCGCAGGCGGCCCAGATTCCCCCTTCGATCCCGGGGTGGAGGTACGGCCGTAGCAGCCATGCTACGAGGCCCACGCCGACAGCCACTCCGGTCGCCGTGCGACTGACTACGCGCCACCCGTATTGCCAGAATCCGCGAAGCAGCCCGTCCTTTCGTTGCCCGTCATAGGTGGCAATGAACCGAATCGCGGCCGTGTCGAACTCGAGTTTCCCTACCAGAACGGCCACGTTGACCCAGGCCAACAGATAGCTGTAGACGCCGTAGCGCGTCGCTTCGAGGGCTCTTGCGAGGATCACCTGCACGACGAACGATGCGACGGCACCGCTCGCCATCCCGCCGAGCGACCACCCGGCGCCCTGAATCATGGCCGGCGTCACGCCCATCCGCGCCCGTAGCGCGGCCAGGGACGCGAGCACTCCGACCTGCGGCCCAGGAGCCGCGGCCACGTCGGCGCTCCGACCTTCGAGCGGTCTCACAACGCTTTCCCGGTGACTACACAAGGCAAATCGGGACAACCAAGGCTCCTCCGAGGGACGTCGCGCCCGTGGGAGGCGCAAGTCGCGTGCCCAATCCGAGCTCGGGTGCCCGCCAACCCGCTTGCGGACTGCTCGCCGAGCCCGTGGCGCTGAGCCCCTGGATGTTGCGCCGATGCCACAGCAGGCGGTAAGTCGGGCTCCCGGCGCTCCAATCCACCGCGGAGCTCGGGTCCCGCTCTTGCGTATATCGAACGAAAACACGTGAACGCCTCCTCCTCGGCCCGGACGGGCATCGTGACCTGGGGTCCGGTTGCCCTCGCCCTGGGCATGATCGCAGCTGCCACGCTCGTCCCGATGTCGCCCGGCATGCCTGGCGACGCGATCCCATTTTGGTGCCTGGGTTGCGGCGATTACGCCCTGGCCGATGCCGTCGCGAACGTAGTGCTCTTCGTGCCCCTGGGATGGGCCCTAGCGCGCACCGGCGTGCGGTCCTCGTCGGGTCTCGCCGTGGTCCTAACGACCACGATCGGGGTCGAGTCGCTGCAATACGCGGTGATCGCGGGTCGGGTCGCCAGCGTGGCGGACATCCTGGCGAACACGCTCGGCGGCCTCATCGGATTACTTCTACCATACCTTCATCGGTGGGTTGTCGACACAGGCCGGCGCGCCGTGTGTGCAGCGATCGTTTATGGCTCGCTGCTGATCGCGTGCCTCGGGGCGGGTGGGGCGACGCAAGCAATCCTCTCCCCCCGCACTCTCTACTGGACGCGAGGAAAGGCCGACGGATCGCGCTATGTGCCGTTCACCGGCGCCCTGAGAGAGGTGCTGGTCGACGGGGCGCCGATCACGCTCGAACAGTGGCGCGATGTCCCGCCTGGTAAGGGCGGGGACATCGAGGTCGCGCTTACGTCGGGCCGCCCCGACACCGGACTGGCCCACGTAGTCATCGCCTGGATGCCGAACGGCCGTGGTTGGTTGTGGTTGGAGCAGAGGAACCGAGACCTCCACATCCACCTGGCGTCGGGGAGTGACCACGCCCGGCTGCAGGGTCACTCCTTGTGGCTCCGCCGCGTGATGCCCGCGGTGGCTGGTGATCCCGTCACGGTACGGTTGGTCGTGCGTCGATTCGGGTACCGCATCGTCCTCGTCAGCACCGCCGGCGACGTCGTTCGAGAAGCACGCATCACTCCGGGCGACGGGTGGCGCCTGTTTGCCCCGGGAGAGCGCGAGTGGAGCCCGTGGGCCGGGGTTCTGACCGCAGGCTGGATGGCCGTCCTGCTCGCGCCGCTCGGATACCTCGCGTCGGTACGATCGGGCCGAGCAGTGGCGGTCGTCGCGGTCGGCGCGTCGATAAGCCTGGTGCTCCTGTCCCTGGGGTCGGGCGGCACGTGGCTCGGACTGCCGGGGTGGTGCGGGGCTGTGATTGGCTTTCTGGTCGGTTTGCAGCGTAGTGGCGTGCTTCGGCGCACCCGGTGCGGCGTCAGCGGACGAGAGCTCTCGTTACCGTGACTGGGGGAGTGAGCCGAGCCAGCCGCCACCTCTCGTGCCCCCGATCGGGGCCCCCTTAGGCCGGCCGGGTGGCGCCTCAACGGGACTCGTCGGCAGCCCCAGCCCCTCCGTCGTTCGCGACGCGCACCAGAGCAGCGCCAGATAAACGTAGAGGAAAGCCAGTCTGGAAAAAGACCCAAACACGCCCGCCGTGAGATACCCAAACAAGGCATACTGCAGCCAGCGTAACGCCTCCGCTTGAGCGGGCGACTGGCGCATCGCCCGACGGCGAGCGTGCTGCACGCCACGCAGCACGTTGATGATGACGGCCAGAAACAGCACCAACCCCGGCAGTCCCGTCTCGGCGAGGACGTTCAAGTATGTATTGTGCGTGTCGAGGTAGCCCAACGATGGGTTGTAGCGGTACTGGGCGACTTCATAAGCTCCCAGGCCCACGCCGAGCACCGGGTGATCGCGTATGATGCGAGTGGCGGTCTGAAGCACCGCAAAGCGCTGTCGGGCCGACCCCTCCGGGTCCATCTCGCCGATCGTTGCGACACTCGTGGCTTTGCGTAAACCCTGCATCCGCGCCCAGAACGACGCGGGCGCGAGATACAAGGCCAGTCCGAGCACGGCGGCCACCCCTGCAATCGCCCGCGGTCGGCGTCGTACGAGCGTCATAGTGGTCGGCAAGGACATAATGCCCAAGGCCAGAAACGCGCCCCGGGACTGGGTGAGCACGATGACGAGGACCAGGAGCGCGCCGCTTGCCAGAGCCACCCAACGGATCGGACTTCCTCGAGGTGCACCGGTCCAGAGCGCAAGCGCGGGCCCGAGGACCAGGATGGTATGGGCGGCGAGATCGTTCGGATTGCCGTAGATGAACGGGCCAATGGCGCGCCCGAACAGCGTGTAGCCGTGGACATAGTTCACCAGCGTGGAGCGGGCGGGAAACACGACGTAGCTCACGAGCACGAAGAGGATGAAAAAATGGATCTGGGTCCAGCGGCGTAGTGCGTTGACGGCCACGAGGGTCACCAGCACGAGCTTCGCACGCTCGGTGAGGCTCTCTCCGACCACCTCGGGGTAAGGCGTCAGGACATACCCCAGGGCGGCCCACAGCGTCCAGGCCGCGAACAACCCCAGGAACCCAGGTGTACGCAGGGTCGCGCGCTGCAGGAAAAGACTGGCGATGGCGGCGACCATCACCACAGCCCCTAGGGGAAACCTGCCGGTCAAGATGGCGAACAGGTACGCCAGGAACAGTACGAACGTCGGCGTCCAGGTCTGCAGGCCGGGGCGCTGTCCCGCCGATGCTGGCTCTGCGCTGACTGCCGTCATGGACGCTGCGCCGGCGTACCGAACTCAGTGCGCACTCAAGTGGCCCGCGATAACTGCGCAGCTCGCCAGGTGCTGGAGTCCGAGATGACGCACCGCTACGTAGTCCATCCGCACGGCCGCGTCGCACGCAAGCCGCACCATCCAAGGGGCGAGTTCGTACGGTCCGCGAAGAAAGAAGCGACTCAATCGTATGAGAATCGAGAACAGTCGCATGCGGAAATCCGGCAGATACCGCTGAATGATTTTCAGATCAGCGGTGTCCAGGGGACGCTCATCGGCTGTCCCGCGTGTGGGGATCGGCAGCATCAATCGGAGCCTTCGCCAGGCGGGTGAGAGATTGACAGGTTCCACCAAGACGCAAAGCGCGTCGGGCGTCGTCATTTTGCAAATCGCGCTGAACGTGGCATCGAGGTCTGAGAGAACGTGACGTCGAATCGACTGGCCGATCACGATGTCGAACGTCCTCGTCGTCCGCAGCAGCTCCACCGGCGAACAGACGAACTCGGTCTGCCCATCCACCGAATGATCCGCGGCGCGGATCCTGGCTTCCTTGATACACTCCTCGGAGATGTCGATCCCCGTCACCAACGCGCCGCGCAGCGCCAGCAGGATGGCATTTCCACCTGCGTCGGCGCAACCGATGTCAAGAATGTTCTTGCCCTTGACATCGCCGAGAAGCGAGAAGAAGTACTCACTCTGGTAATAGTCTTTTCGACGGCACCGGGCATACCGCTCTATGATCAGCGGATGAATCAGTGCCGTCGCTCGGCCTGCCGTGGCCGTCCTCTCGGGCATTACCGTCCTCCTGACAGTGAGATCAATGGTGCAACGGGCGCGGCCGGCTGTAGGTCTGTGCGGGCATAGCTCGTGCCAGACTATGCCCTCATGCCCGAAGCCGAGGCCGCCACGGGGGGCCTGTAGCGTGGACGCCACAACACGCCAACGAGCTCATTGGCAGCCTCCAGTCCCATCGCATCGCTCGGGCGGTGACATCAGAACGCGACCAGCGACCTTGGGACCGGCCGGGCGAGGCGGCCGGACTCCAAATGGGCGAGCCAGAGCTGGAGTACGAGCGCGCGCCACAGCGCCGTGCTGTGGTCGCGGCGGCGGATCAGATGCTCTCGGGCCAGGCGACGCACAGCCTTCCGGTCCAGGAAGTCATAGAGCCCGCCATCGGCCGTCGCGAGCTGGTCGATCCGGTGGCGCAGCGGCCCGCGGAACCACGGACCGAGGGGCACCGCAAACCCCAGCTTCGGGTGTTCCAGGGTCTCGGAAGGCACTAGCTCGCGGATCGCGCGCCGGAGGACCTGCTTGCCCACGCCGTCCTGGATCTTGAGCCCCGCAGGCAGGGCAAGCGCGAACTCGACGAGCGGATGGTCGAGCAGCGGCACCCGCGCCTCGAGCGACACTGCCATGCTCGCCCGGTCCACTTTGGTCAGGATGTCGCCCGGGAGATACGTGGCGACGTCGACGAGCGTCATTTGGGACACGAAGTCCCGGGCACGAGCGGCCTCGAATGCGTCCGCGAGGAGGTCGCCGAACTCGCCGTCGCGGGGCACGAGGCGGGCGGCGGCCATCCCGCCATCGACCGGTGCAAGCGGGAGCGCGACGGTGCCCGCGTACGCGGCCTCGGGTGGCCGCGCGCGATCCAGGAGGCGGCCCCGCCCCGGTGCGAGATGCGGCAGGGCACGACCCACCATGCGGAACAGTGGACGTCCCCACGCGGGGAGGTCCGGACGCCGCAGCATGTCGAGGTACCGCGTGTAACCACCGAACAGCTCGTCCCCACCGTCGCCGGACAGACTTACCGTCACGTCCCGGCGCGCGAGCCACGACACCGCATACGTCGGGAGCGCCGAGGAGTCCGCGAACGGCTCGTCGAAAATGCCGACGACACCTTCGATCCACTGGTCCGTGTCGGGCGCGACGATACGATCGGTGTGGCGTGTGCCGATCGCCTCGGCGACGCGGCGGGCATGGGGCGCCTCATTGAACCTCACATCGTCGAAGCCGATCGAAAAAGTGCGCGGCTTGATCGACGCGGTCCGCGCCATTAGTGCGACTACCGTCGAGGAGTCGAGGCCTCCCGAGAGGAATGCGCCGAGCGGCACTTCGGACTCGAGATGGCACCCCACGGCATCTGCGAGCAGCTCTCGCAGGCGTTCCACCACCAGGACCTCATCGACTACGGCAGTCTCCGGCGCGACCGGCGTCCAGTACGCCCGCGTGGCCGCGCCGCGTGCCGCAGACCAGACGAGCAGGTGTCCGGGGGAGAGCTTCGCGACCCCGGCGAACGCGGCCAGCGGATCGGGCACGTACCCCAGGCTGAGGTAGGCCGCTATCCCGCGTTCATCGAGCCGCCGGGGGAAGCGCGACAGCGCGACGAGCGAGCGGAGCTCGGAGCAGAATGCGATACCGTCGGGCGTCAACCAGTAGCTCAAGGGCTTGATGCCGACACGGTCCCGGGCCAGGACCAGGCGCTTCGTGCGGGCGTCCCACAGGGCGATCGCGAACATCCCGCGCAACTTGACGACACAATTCTCCCCCATCTCTTCGTAGAGGTGAACGATCGTCTCGGTGTCGCTCTGCGTGCGGAAGCGGTGCCCGCGGCCGATCAAGTCACGACGCAGCTCGTGGTGGTTGTAGATCTCGCCGTTGAAGACGACCTGAATCGAGCCGTCTTCGTTTCCGATCGGTTGCTGCCCCCCGGCTACATCGATGATGGAGAGCCGGCGCATACCGAGGGCTACGTCTGGGGCGACGAAATAGCCGCTGTCGTCAGGACCTCGATGGACGATCGCGTCGCACATCGCGTGTACGGAGCGGCGGGCCTCCTCGTCCCCGAGTTGCCACCCAGCGAAGCCGGCGATGCCGCACATCGCCCTACCGCTCCGCTCCGGTCCCGGGCACGAGCGACTCATACCAGGCGCTCAGGCGCTCCAGGACATGAGTCTCGTGGTACTCGGCGCGGGCGCGCGCCTGCGCCGCGACGCCGAGACTCCGGGCCCGCTCGGGCATGTCGACGACGGCTTGCAGGGCTGCCGCAAGGGCGTTGGAATCGCCGGCGGGGATGAGGACGCCAGTCTCACCGTCACGCACTGCGTCGGGAACACCGCCGACTCGCGTCGCAACCACGGGCCGCGCGGCCGCCATCGCCTCGAGAATGGAATTGGGAAAGGCCTCCGTCACCGAGGAGAGCACGGAGACGTCGAACAGGTGGTGGAGGTTAAATGATGGCGTGAGCGTGCCCGGGAACTGGACGCGCCCATCCAGCTGCAGCGCCCGCGCCCGGTCGATCAGTACGGCGCGTTCCGGGCCGTCCCCCACACACACCAGGTACGCCCGCGGAACGCGGGCGGCGACGCGCGCAAACCCGTCCAGCAGCGTGGCATGATCTTTGACGCGATCCAGGCGAGCGACGATGCCGATCACCAACGCGTCGACTGGTACTTGCAATCGGGCGCGCCACGCCGCGCGCTCTGAGGGGGGCAAGGGCCGGAACGCAGTCTCGGCGAGGGAGTTGGGGACGCACACGATCTTGGCGGGCGGGACCCCCTCCTGTCTCGCGAGTAGCGCGGCCACACTCGGGCTGTTCGCCAACACGCGGTGCGCGGCCCGATAGGCCCAGCGGTTCCCGATTTGCTGCGCCCGCCGCTCGGGCAGGTACCACCAGCGGCGACTCACGACCACCCGAGGGACGCCTGCGACGCGCGCCCACAGTGCTCCAAAGATGTTGCTGTAGATGTCGTGGGACTGGAACACATCGATGCGTGCGCGGGCCAGGAACCTGGCGAGGCGGATCCCCTGACGCATCGCGCCCGGCCCGTACATGTTCCGCAACGGCACATGCAGCAACTGGATCCCAGCCTCCTCGTAGCGGGCCCGCAAGGGACCATCCGCTTGAAAGTGGACGACGCTAACCTGAAACCGCTCGGGGCTGAGATGCTCGGCCCACCGGACCGCGTTCAGCTCCGTGCCGCCGATCTGGAAGTTGTCGATGCAGAACGCGAGCCGAATCATGGATCACTATGGCTGAAGTACACCAGCCGGTGGTCAGCAACCACTGTCAGAAGAGCAAGAGTTGGGCCAGCAAGGGTATCAGCGGGTGCCCGCCCATGGCGGGGTGCTGTCCCGAGGCCCCCGGGATAGCAGATACGGCGCTCGTTAGCGGAGGGGCATTTCGGTGACGAACAGGTCATAGCGGCCCGACCCGTTCATGTTCGAGTTGAAGATCACCACTTTGCCGTCCGGGCTCGGCTGGGCGTACGCGTCGGCGTAGTAACTGGGACTGGCGGAGTAGTGATGGGCGAGCAGGCGTGCGTCGCTGCCATCACTGC
>WNFO01001269.1_pt1 | contig 31445 bp, 26 predicted proteins | sample 5400251 | NCBI WGS metagenome assembly WNFO01 (sample SAMN13153354, study PRJNA577476) | soil metagenome | isolation source: 100 cm saprolite under Madrone tree | place: USA:California | collected 2016-06-14
TTCAGCCGCGCGCGGCTTCAGGATGGGGTTGGAGTAATCGCCGACCAGCTGTTGGAAGTTTGCCACGCCGCTCGGCAAGCGCGACTTGTTTCTGACCGGACCTGGACCGGACCGCGGCGGCTCAAAACCGGTGAGGTAGGGATGGGCCCAGCGACCGGAAAAATCCGGAAGGGATGCATTGTCTTGCGCTATGCCGGCGACCGGCGGTGCTGCGGGCGCTACGGTTTGCCCCAAGGCGGGCGTAGCCGCCGCCAACGTGGCGCATAAAAGAAAATCGCGCAGCCGCTCACCCATGACCTCCTCCGCTTTATGCGCCACCGATATGGCGAAAACCGCAACGACGCCCAATGCGCATTTTTCTCAACGCGTCCTTACTTCCGGGCCGGCGTGAAATATCGCAAATCAGGCGGCGCCTGGTCCTTTTTCGTGGGCATCAATAGCCCGTCCGCTCCGAGAAAATAGTTTTCCTTGCCGATGGCAACCTGGGCGTTGTTTTCAGTCGTATAAAACTCCGGCCAGTCCGGGCGCGGATTTGGATTGTGCACGTATTTCTTATCGACAGTCCAAGGGCGGGTCAGGGCGTGGTCGATCGAAGTGATCTCGTCGTGAAGAATATTTGGGTCGGCCTTGTCGCGATAAATGCGCTCCTTGAAGATTGATTGATTATCGACGTGCAGAGGCAGCCCGGCCTCGTCATAAGCGCGAGGTCCCTTGAAGCCGCGCGTCTCAACCTCGAGGACATCGTATCTGCCGTCGCCGTCTTCGTCGATCCACCGGCCGATCGAGTAGCCCGAGAAGGTCGGCTCGATAGGCTCGGGCCAGTCGCGTCCGTCGGTGAAGATGCGACGATAGTGGTCATGCCAACCGATCAAGATGTAAGTGGTATCCGCGGTCACGACGAATTCCATCGGCCCAAATCCCATCATCATGTTCGGCATCCCGGCGGCGCGGCCCAAGGTGGTGGGGAAATTGCCGAGACCGCCTTTGGCCTGATCCGCAATGCTCGCCGCCAGGACCGCCTCATACTCAGGCGTGAGCGGCGCCTGTTGTCCAAATCCCCAGGGCTTGGTCTGATCATGAGACGGCTGCGTTGGAAGCCGGACGGCAAATCGCATCCACTGCCCCGTCCAATCAGGATACTTTGCGTCGTCGGACGCTTGGGCGCCCGCAACCGCAAGCGCGGCGGCCAGTGCAGCCACAATCGCCATAGGCCGGCTCAATAACATGATCACCACCGCTGCAGGGGCGACCCTTGTGGTCGCCCCGGTTTGCGCACCGCGCCCGCCGGCAACAGGGCGACCACAAGGGTCGCCCCTACAGCAGCCTTAAGGTCACTTTTGACGATGCTCCGATCCCTTCAGATTAGCTGAAGGCTACACGGTCTGAATTGCAGATGCAAAAGCATGGTGGCCGGATATCGATCGGAACATTCACGCCGGCGCCAATTCGATCGGCAGGCTCGCGGACTGCCGGAGGCTGTTACCGAGCCTGCGCTGGGGTTCACCGGCAAGTGTCGACAGGCGGCAGCCGCAAGTTTGACGGCAGATAGCCCACGTCAATCGTCTATGAAGCTCCGAAGAATCTTGGATCGCTGGGGATGCTTGAGCTTACGTAGCGCCTTGGCCTCAATCTGGCGGATCCGTTCCCGGGACACTGAGAACTGGTCGCCGACTTCAGCAAGCGTATGGTCGGCACTCATCCCAATGCCGAAGCGCATGCGAACTATGCGCTCTTCGCGCGGGCTGAGCGAAGCGAGGGCCTGCGTTGTCGCGTCGCGGAGATCCGATTGGGTCGAGGCGTCGATCGGTGACACCACGTTCTGGTCCTCGATGAAATCACCGAGCCGCAAATCGTCTTCGTCACCGACTGGCGTCTCGAGCGACAACGGCTCTTTGGCGATCTTGAGCACATGCAGCACCTTTTCGAGCGGCATGTGGAGCTTCTCGGCAATCTCGCAGGGCGCTGGCTCGCGACCGATCTCGTTGTGCAGCCGCCGGCTCATCCGGGCGATCTTGTAGAGCGCTTCCACAATGTGTGCTGGAATGCGGATGGTGCGCGCGTAGTCGGACGTCGAACGGCTGACCGCTTGGCGAATCCACCAAGTGGCGTAGGTCCCGAACTTGTAGCCACGCCGGTAGTCGAACTTGTCGACTGCCTTCATCAAGCCAATATTTCCCTCCTGGATCAGATCGAGGAATTGGAGGCCACGATTGGTGTATCTTCTTGCTATCGAGATGACCAGGCGCAAATTCGCCTCGACCATTTCCTTCTTTGCCTGGCTGGCCTCGCGCTCGCCCTTTTGCACCATGCGGGCGATTCGTCGAATCTCACCGATCTCCAGGCCGGTCTCGCTGGCGAGCGCATTGATATCCGATCGAATGCTTTCGATGAGCTCCGTTTCGCGGGCGACCAGACTCTTCCAGCCTCTGGTGGGGAGCTTCGACACACGGATGACCCAGTGCGGGTCGAGTTCGGAGCCGTTGTAATTCTCGAGGAAATCCTCATGTGCGACGTGGTAACTCGCCGCAAGGCGTATGAGGCGGCCCTCATAGCTCATGAGGCGCCTGTTGACGTCGTAGAGCTGCTCAACCAGCGCATCGATGCGCGCCTGGCTGAGCCGCAGTGACTTCACCTCGGCGATGATCTCTTCCTTCAACCTCTTGCACTTGCGTCCTTGCGCAGGGGAGAGCGTCTCGTCATGCAGCTTGTTGCGGGCGTCCCGGTCCTGCAACTGGCGGAGGCGCTTGTACCTGTCGGCTATCTTATCGAATGTTGCCAGCACCGTAGGCTTGAGTTCGGCCTCGATGGTGGCGAGCGACATCACATTTTCGAGGTCGTCGTCCGTGTTGTCGTCACCACTCGCACTTTCGCCCAGCTCTCTGTCGCTGGAATTTGACTTGATACGGGATTGCGGTGCGGAAGTTAGAACGGGTGGGAGCACGACCTTGACGGAAGGGGTCGCAGATGCTGGCCGCGGCGGCGCCATAGCGTCCGGTGGGGCCGTTGGAATCGCTGCCGCGTCGGAACCGGCGTAGGTCGCCTCAACGTCGATGATGTCGCGCAAGAAAATCTTGCCGTGGTTCAGTTCGTCGCGCCAAATGAGGATTGCCTGGAATGTTAGGGGGCTTTCACACAGGCCGGCAATCATCGCCCCACGGCCGGCTTCGATGCGTTTGGCGATCGCGACCTCGCCCTCCCGCGAGAGCAAATCGACCGAGCTAATCTCGCGCAAATACAGCCGGACGGGATCGTCGGTGCGATCGGACGCCAATGCCGTCGCACCTTTTGTTGGCGCTCCCCATCGTGTCCCGACAAGCGTGTTGCTCTCGCCTTCGTCTGGTGGCTCGTCGTGCACTTCGGCGCTCTCCACTAATTCGGCTTGCCATGCCCCCACAATGACATTCCATAGCAAGAAAAGCGCGACAGCGGGTCAAAAAAGACTTGGGGCGTCGAAATCAAAGGTGTAGCTATTCGCTTACGACCTGCGCATAGTGAATATATCTTTGCGCTGTCAGAGCGGCTCAAAATCCCGGTGCGCACTCAAATCCCGATGCCAGAGGTGTCGCTGAAGCGGGAGCGCGGGATGGCGCTTTGACTCAGCAGCAATAAAAGTCGTTGAAGTCGATCACTACGACGCCATCGTTGCGTGCTGGCGCGAGCACTTTAATTCGGTCAATTCGCTCTACTTGAACGCTCTACTTGAACACGAAAGGAATGTTTCTTGCCGGTATTCGTTCGCGACAACGACGTCGACCAGGCTCTGCGGGTACTCAAGAAGAAAATGCAGCGCGAAGGCGTTTTTCGCGAGATGAAGCGAAGAAGATTTTATGAGAAGCCGTCCGAAAAATCGAACCGGGAACAAGCTGAAGCAATCCGCCGCGCCCGCAAGCTCGCTCGCAAGAAGGCCCAGCGCGAGGGGCTTATCGCTGCACCGCGCGGAAAAACGGTGCCACGGGGCAGGGCGACCGGGCGTGGCCCATTCTCGGGCGCGCGCCGCGTTCCGCCTCAACCGTGACGGCAAGCTGCATCAGCCGCGATCGCTGGGCAGGGGACTTCGGACGAAACGCCGCGTCGGTCTGGATCACTTCTTGTCGCGCAGTCGCCAAAGTTGAAAGCCTTCTGCATTGATTGCTTTCTCGATCGCGTCGCGCGACAAGTTGTAAGGAGGAGCATTGTCCGGTGATATCGTCCCGGTAGCGGTCCAGGGGCCGTGTTGGTGTGGAAGTTTGTTCACATCAGGGTCGCCTGCGAAGGCGCGCAGCCGGCTCGTGGTCTCCGATTTGAAAACGTAGATGCGCATGGTGCTCCTTAGCTCACGTTACCTAAATGCGGCGAGTTTCAAGGGTCAGCAATACGACAATCGATCCGCGGCGCCGCGACAAATTGACGACGCGAAGTACGAAGCTCGCTTCAATTGTCCCATTCGTCACTTGGACGGAAAACCGTGACAGATGCAAGAACAATCACTCGTTCGAGCCTCTGCTTGGGTGCCAACAAGGATCCTAATACTTTCTGTCTTAAGGTAAAACCGCGAAGGTCAATAGCGTCCAGCGCGAATGTCAGATATGATCGCGGTATAGCGGTTCGTACGAGCCGTTCAATGTGGGCCCGGACCATGATGAGGCGCGAAAAATTAGCAATCGCGAACATCTATGTGCCCGTAAAACGCCGGGCGACGCTTAAGCCTGACACTGTGCGAGAAATTGCGCAAAGCATGCTCGAGGTCGGACAAACGACCCCGATCCTGGTCCGGCGCGATGGCGAGCGCTTCGTCCTCGTGCAAGGTCTGCATCGGCTTGAGGCGTGCAAGGCATTGGGCGAAGAATCAATCTTCGCGTACCTTGTCCAAGCCCAAAGGCATTAGAATCAATTCACGCTAATCCGTGGTGAGGATAGATCCGAGGGCGAACGCGTGGAGCACGTCCAAAGTTGGAGTTGCGAATATTTTTCCCGCCAAGGCAGGGCGTGGCGCAAAGCCGACGCCGGCAATCGCAGCCCCGGCGCTGAAATTGAATTGAGCTTGTCGTAGCGGTCGCGTTTTCAAACAATCCGAGGGACCGCAGTCAGCCGGGCGATCTTCTTCAAATGCATGACTGCGGCGGGCGCGCCGGTCGTGTTGGTGAGCAGATTGAGGGTCATCTCCTCGTCGTCACCGACCGGTGTGAGTGCGGTGTCCTTGTACGTTCGAGCGGCTGGATCGCGCATGATGACGAACTTGAGCACAAGGAGATGCGCGATCATCGCGATGATGATGGCATGTTTGCTGAGCGTTTCCCAAACGAACCGCGGCCAGAAGATGAAGGCGCGCTCGCGCGGCAGGCCCGGGCGGCGCTCCGAGGGATGCTTGAGCCGGAATATGCCGCCCTGGAGCGGATGCACGTTTTCGAGCCGAACCGTGGTCGCAAAGTTGACGAGCACCTTGATAAGGCTGTTGACCGGCACGCCGGTCGCCACGGCGCGGCGCAGCAGCGTCTCCATGTGCTTCGGGGTGTAATAGAGTGACCAGGCCTCGCGATAAATCGCTTCCCACTGCTCCCGGCTCATGCGCGGATGGGCAGTGCAGACATGCTCGACGTCGTACGTGTTGAGGTCCGGCTCCATCGCGACGCCCTTTTGCCAGAGAACCTGATGATCCTCCGAGCCCGGCAGCGGCGTCAGACAGAAGAACTCGATGATATCGAGCGGCAACTCCTCCTGAATGATCGCGATGTCGCGCCGGATGGTCTCCGGCGTATCCGACGGGAAGCCGAGGATGTATCCGGCAAGCGTGAGAACGCCCTGCGCTTTCCAGGCCAGCAGCATTCGCCGATATTCGGTGATCCTGTTCTGGCGCTTTTTGGCGGCGGCAAGGTTGTCCGGATTGACGTTCTCGAGGCCGATGAATACACGGGTGACGCCTGCCCGCTTCGCCTTCTCGATGAAATTTGGGATCTTGTGGCACAATGTGTCGACCTGGATCATCAGGCCGAGGGGGATTGCGTCCCTCTCGCGCAGTGCGATCAGACGGTCGAAGATCGACTCCCATGCTTTGTTGCGCGCGAAATTGTCGTCGGTGATGAAGAATTTGTAGATGCCCTGTGCCCAGTTGAGACGGACGAGATGCTCGACGTCATCGGCCGTGCGAAAGCGGGACTTGCGCCCTTGCACGTTGATAATGGTGCAGAACGAGCACTGGTAGGGGCAGCCGCGGCCGGCATCGAAGCTCGTACTCAACCCAAGTGTCCGCTCGACATACTGCTTGGGGAGGAACGGCACCGGCGTCCCTTCCAGGTCCGGCAGGTCCCTCATGAAGTCGTAGAGCGGCGCAAGACGCCCGGCTGCGGCGTCCTGCAACACCAGTTCGAGCCGACCCTCGGCTTCACCGGCAAACATCGAAATGCCCATGTCCCGGCATGCATCGAGCTCGACGGCGCGGCCGTCAAGCATCGACACGCAGCCGGACACGTGAAACCCTCCGATCGCGACCGGGATGCCGGCGGTGCGGAACGGGCGAGCGATATCGAGGGCGCGCGGATATTGGTTCGACTGGACGCCAACGAGTGCAAGCAGCCCAAAATTGCCGTGACTGCGAAAGCGCTCGAGCAATTCGGGCACGTTGACGCGCGTATGCGTCTCGTCAATAGCCTCGATGTCGATCGCAACGTCCGTCCCGAGAACCTGGCGCTCTGCGCAATCGGCCGCGATGCCGTACACGGCGGCCAATGAATTCGACGGAATCATTGCCCGCCACCAGCGTATCACGTAGCCATCGTCGTCATAGTGCGACGGCTTGACGAGAACGAGTTGGAAACGTCGTCTTGCCGACACAGAGGCCTCCAAACAATGGAGCCGATCAGACGGCGCGCAGATTTTCCGCCGAGGACTTGCCCGTCCTTCGATCAGCAACAACGTCGAATGAGACCTTTTGTCCTTCGTTAAGGCCGTGCATCCCGGCACGCTCGACCGCGCTGATGTGCACGAAGACATCCTTGCCGCCATCATCGGGCTGGATGAAGCCGAACCCTTTTTGGCTGTTGAACCACTTCACGGTTCCTTGCGCCATCGAACTCTTCCTTCGGTAGGTGTGTAAAGAAGGCTGCGCGCCAGCGCAGCCGGTTCGTTCGAGATTTGGAGAAAAGTCGTCAGTCCGACGCGGGGTGCGCGGCGAGGCCAAGTCGTTCGGCCGAAGCTCGATTGCGGCAACATGGGCCATTGCGGTTGGGAGTGCAAGGTTCACGCTCAGAGTTTTGACAGAAAGAGGGTGTCTCAGCTCGAATTTTTGGCCGCCTGGAGGGCCCGATTGTGGGGACGGCGCTAGCAATCGAGCACTCATTATAGCCCCCTTTCGCGAGACCAAGGGAGTGATGTAGCCTCAATGGCGAATTGCCGGCGGGAAGTGGCCGGATCCTGTCTTGTAGCGGCGTCGTTCTGGGCAACGGACCGGAAATCGGACTGACATGCGTCGAGAAACTTTGCAAGCCGGCAAGCAGCGGCACGGGAACGCCAGCGCCGTACGAAGCGCGGAGAGTAAGCCTTTCAAACAACGGAGGAGGAGGAAATGAGAAAGCTTCTTGTCTCGGTGGCCTTGATTGCTTTGGCGGCTTCCGGCGCGCTATCGGCGGCTGGTGCCGCCGACATGTCGTTCGAGCGCGCTCTCAATGTCGATCGTGAGCCGCAGAACTGGCTGTTGCATCACAAAAATTATCAGGGCCATCGGTTCTCGGCGCTCAAGGAGATCAATGCCGGGACGGTCGGCGGGCTGCGGCTTGCCTATACGATCGGACTCGGCGGATTGCAGTCCGGCGGCCGCTACGCCCAAGGCAATCTTGAAGCGACGCCCCTGGTCGACAACGGCATGATGTACATCCCGGACGGCTGGGGCTCCGTCTACGCCATCGATGTGTCGAGCGGGAAGAAGGGCGAGATCAAGTGGAAATTCGATCCCGGCGTCGACCGCGCCTGGGCCGGCGACGTTGCGTGCTGCGGCGTCAATAATCGCGGCATCGCGCTCTGGAAAGACAAAGTGATCTCGATCGCCCTCGACGGCCGCATCTTCGCGCTCAATCGCGCGACCGGCGAGGTGGTGTGGGAGCGCAAGGCGGCGGAACCGGCCATCGGCGAGACCGTGACGCTCGCGCCACTCGTCGTTCGCGACCTCGCCATCATCGGCTCGGCCGGAGGAGAATTCGGCATCCGCGGCTGGATCGACGCGACCGACCTCAACACCGGCCAGCTAGCCTGGCGCACCTACACCATCCCGGGCGCCGGCGAGCCCGGCAATGAGACCTGGAAAGACGGCAAGGACCACTGGAAGCACGGCGGCGCTTCGGTGTGGGTGACGGCGACCTATGATCCCGAGACGGAGACGATCTATCAGGGCATCGGCAACGCCGGTCCTGATTACGACCCCGAATATCGCCCCGGCGACAACAAATGGGCGGCGAGCGTGCTGGCGCTCGATCCCAATAGCGGCAAGATCAAGTGGGGCTTTCAATATACGCCCAACGACCCTTACGACTATGACGAAATCTCCGAGCACCAGATCATCAATGCCAAGGTCAACGGCGAGGACCGCAAACTGGTGGTGCACGGGTCGCGCAATGGCTTCTATTACGCGCTCGACCGCGTCAACGGCGCCTTCGTCGCCGGCAAGCAATACGTCGATCAGTTGACCTGGACCAAGGGCCTCGACCCGAAGACCGGTCGGCCGCTCGATTACGATCCCGCCAAGGACGTGCAGCCCTACGTGGAGGGGAGCCACCCGACCCGCGCCAATCCGGTGGCGACAAGGTGTCCAGCGACGGCTGGCGGCAAGAACTGGGAGCCTGCTGCTTATAATCCGGAGTTGAACCTGATCTACATCCCGTCGAGCGAGGGCTGCAATCAGCTTGAAGGCAAGGTGCAGGCTGATTTCGCCGATCAGGGCGGCACCGTGCAGCCGCGCGAACGATTCACTGGCGGCTCCGGCAAGCCGTTGGAGCAGACCACCGGCAGCATCAAGGCGCTCGATCCGGTGACCGGCGAGACCAAAGCGGTGGCGCGCACCGATCTGCCGAACTGGTCGGGCGTACTGGCGACCGGCGGCAATCTGGTATTTACCGGGCTGTGGGAGGGCGCGCTTGTCGCCTATGACGGCAAGACCTTGAAGGAGGTGTGGCGCTTCGACACCGGTTGCGGCGTGGTGGCGCCGCCGATCAGCTATGCGGTCAACGGCAAGCAGTACGTCGCCGTCGCGGCCGGCCCGAAATGGAACGCTGCCACCAGGCCGGCGGCGCTGAAATACGCCAATGCGTGCTCCATGGTCTACGTTTTCACGCTTTGAGGGAGGGCGTAGCCGGATAGAAGTCTTTCTGCTCCCTCTCCCCGCTTGCGGGAGAGGGAAGGCCTATCTTGTGGGCACCGGCTTGTCGCCGCGGTAGTCGTAGAATCCGCGCTTGGTCTTGCGACCGAGCCAGCCAGCCTCGACGTATTTCACCAGCAGCGGGCAGGGCCGATACTTGGAGTCCGCCAACCCTTCATGGAGCACCTGCATGACCGACAGGCAGGTATCGAGGCCGATGAAATCGGCAAGCTCCAGCGGGCCCATGGGGTGGTGGGCGCCGAGCTTCATGGCGGTGTCGATGGCGTCGACCGAGCCGACGCCCTCATAAAGCGTGTAGATCGCCTCGTTGATCATCGGCAGCAGGATGCGGTTGACGATGAAAGCCGGGAAATCCTCCGCGACCGCATATCTCTTGCCGAGCTTGGTGACGAAAGCCTTGATGGTCTCGTAGGTGGCATCGTCGGTGGCAATACCGCGGATCACCTCGACCAGCTCCATCACCGGCACCGGATTCATGAAATGAATGCCGATGAACTTTTCCGGCCGATCGGTCGAGGCCGCGAGCCTCGTGATCGAGATCGACGAGGTGTTGGTGGCGACGATGGTGCTGTCCTTCAGCATCGGGCATAACGCCGCCAGGATCTTGCGTTTGACGTCTTCCTTCTCGACCGCCGTTTCTATGATGAGATCGCAATCTGCCAGCGCTTCAAGCTTGTCGGCGGCCCCGATCCGCCCCAGCGCCGCCTGGCGGTCGTTCTCGCTGATGGCGTGCCGTGCCACCTGGCGCGCCATATTGCCGTTGATGGTTGCGATTCCCGACCTGACACGTTCCTCCGAGAGGTCGTTGAGCGCGACTTCGAAGCCGGCAAGGGCGCATACATGAGCGATGCCGCTCCCCATTTGACCGGCGCCGATTACGCCCACTCGGTGAATGTCAGCCATGTGAGTATCGATCATATTGTTTGTGGGCTTTTCGTCCAGGCCCCCTCCCTACCCTCCCCGCCGGTGGGGAGGGTAGGGAGGGGGCGCTTGTAGCCAACCGACGTTCTACCGACAACTTTTCCCAGTGACTACGGCCATGAGACCATTTTGTCGTTAACTTTACCGCCCGAGCTTACCCAGTTCGTCGGCAAGCTCCGGCAGCGCCTTGAACAGATCAGCGACGAGACCGTAATCCGCGATCTGGAAAATGGGCGCGTCCTCATCCTTGTTGATGGCCACGATGACCTTGGAATCCTTCATGCCGGCCAGATGCTGGATGGCCCCCGATATCCCGACGGCGACATAAAGTTCCGGCGCTACGACCTTACCGGTCTGACCGACCTGCCAGTCGTTCGGCGCATAACCGGCGTCGACGGCGGCACGCGACGCGCCGACCGCAGCCCCAAGCTTGTCGGCGACCGGCTCCAGATACTTGGCGAAATTCTCGCGCGATGCCATGGCGCGTCCGCCGGACACGACGACGCGTGCCGAGGTGAGTTCCGGCCGGTCGGTCTTGGAGATTTCTTCGCCGACGAAGGCCGAGATCCCCGGATCCGAGGGCGGCGACACCTCCTCGGACATGGCCGTGCCGTCCTCGCCTGCAGCCTGGAAGGCCGCAGTTCGCACCGTGATGACTTTCTTGCCGCCTTTGGAACGCAGCGTTTGCACCGCGTTGCCGGCGTAGATCAGTCGCTCGAAGGTATCCGGCGATAATACCTTGATGATGTCGGATATCTGCATGACATCGAGTAGCGCCGCGACCCGCGGCATGATGTTCTTTGCATTCGCGGTTGCCGGAGCCAGAATGGTATCATAGCCGCCCGCGATCGCAACAATCAGGGCTGCCGTCGGCTCCGCCAACATATGCTCGAGTGGCGGCGCATCGGCAATCAACACCTTTTCAACGCCGCCAAGCTTCGCCGCCGCCTCCGCCGCGGGCGTGCAGTCCTTACCGGCAATGAGCACATGTACAGGAGCGCCGATCGCCCTCGCGGCCGTCATCGCTTTTGCGGTGGCATCTTTCAGGTGTTTATTGTCGTGCTCAGCCAGCAGAAGGGTCGGCATTAGAGGACTCCCGCCTCGTTTTTCAGTTTGCCGACCAGTTCGGCGACCGAGCCGACCTTGCCGCCGGCTTTGCGCATCGGCGGCTCGGTCGTTTTGACAATCTCAAGCCGCGGCGTGGTATCGACGCCGTAATCGCCCGGCGTGCTGTCGGCGATCGGCTTTTTCCTCGATTTCATGATGTTCGGTAGCGAGGCATAGCGCGGCTCGTTGAGCCGTAGATCGGTGGTGATGATGGCCGGCAGCTTCAGCCGCACGGTCTGCAGCCCGCCGTCGACCTCGCGGGTGACGTTGACGCTCTCGCCCTCAATCACGACCTTTGATGCAAACGTTCCCTGCGGCCAGTTCAGCAGTGCCGCCAGCATCTGGCCGGTCTGGTTGCAGTCGTCGTCGATTGCCTGCTTGCCGAGGATGATAAGCCCCGGCTGCTCGGCTTCCGCGATGCCCTTGAGGATTTTTGCCACCGCCAACGGCTCCACAATCGCGTCGACCTTGACCAGGATGCCGCGGTCGGCTCCCATGGCCAACGCCGTCCGGATGGTCTCGGCAGCCTGCTGCGGCCCGATCGAGACCGCCACGATCTCCGTTGCCTTGCCGGCTTCTTTGAGACGGATCGCCTCCTCGACGGCGATCTCATCGAACGGATTCATCGACATCTTGACGTTGGCGAGCTCGACGCCGGTCCCGTCGGCATCCTGGTTTCTCCCGGGAACGGCGCGCAAACTATGACCCGCACTTGAGCGTGTCAACGCGCCTGCCGCATTGCGGCATAGTCGAATTGTGAATTTCTGACACTGTGTCTTGCGCCCCACCCTACCCTCCCCCGCACGCGGTGGAGGGTAGGAGCCTGGTAGCCCGGATGGAGCCACCGGGTCCGGGCTCCGGCCGGCCCGATGATAAACTCAGCGTAATCCGGGATAGGCTGACCCCGGATTACGCTGCGCTCCATCCGGGCTACGGGCGGAGGGGACTCAGCGGTTCCGGCCCGGCACCCAAAGCACGTCACCTTGTCCCCCACCTTGTCCCCCACCTGGCCCCTTTTGATTGACATAGCGGCTCGCCACAAAAAGAAAATCCGACAGCCGGTTCACATATTTGAGCGCGACCGCGGAGACCTCCTCGCCCGGTTGATCGGCCAGCTCCGCCATCAGCCGCTCGGCGCGGCGACAGACGGTGCGGGCAACATGAAGGTACGCGGCCGCCGGCGCACCGCCCGGCAGCACAAACGAGCGCAACGGCTTAAGGTCGGCGTTGAGCCGGTCGATTTCGGCTTCGAGCCGTGTCACCTGGGCTGCCGTGACCGTTAACCTGGCGCCATCGGGCCCCTTTCCCTTATCGGAAGCGGGCGAACAGAGGTCGGCGCCAAGGTCGAATAGGTCGTTCTGAATGCGCCCCAGCATGGCGTCGATCTCGGCATCGTGAGACGTATGCAGGCGCACGACCCCTATGGCCGCGTTGGTCTCGTCGACCGTCCCGTAACAGGCGATGCGCCGATCGTATTTTTTGCGCCGCTCGCCGGTGCCGAGCGCCGTCGTGCCGTCGTCGCCGGTGCGGGTATAGATGCGGTTGAGAACCACCATGTTGGGACCTTCCGATCCTACCGCCCCATCGCCCAGACAGTTAACATGATTATAATAACGGCGATGAATTGCAGCGCGACGCGCCAGCGCATCAGTTTCTGCGACAGGTTGGGCGACCCGCCCCGTAACATGTTGTAAAGACCGAGCACCAGCACGAGGGCGACAGCAGCAATCGCCAGCGGAACGACATATGCGGAAAGAAAGTTCGTCATTCACGCTATCTAACACCTGCCCTGCGCCGCCGCCATGGCGGGCCCCGGCATGAAGGGTCGTATCGTGGTGTTGGGCGGCGCCGGCCGGCTTGGCCGTGCGGCCGCGGAGGCATTCAAGTCCGCCGGATGGCAGGTGGCAAGCCTGGTGCGCGGCAGCGCGGCCGGGAGCGCGGCGCCTGGGACTGAAATCATCGAGGTCGATGCGCGCGATGCGCAAGCCGTCATTGCGGCGACAAGTGGCGCGGACGTGGTGCTCCACGCCCTCAACGTGCCCTACGCGGATTGGGAGCGGCTCGCGCTGCCGCTTGCCGATACCGCCATCGCCGCCGCCCACGAAAGCCGCGCCACGTTGATCTTCCCCGGCAATCTCTACAATTACGGGGCCGGCATGCCGGCCCGGATCGATGAAACGACTGTGATGCATCCGACTTCGCGCAAAGGCGCCATACGGGTTGCCATTGAGACGCGCATGCGCGAGGCCGCCGGCGGCGGATTGCGCACGATCGTCCTGCGCGCGGGCGATTATTTGGGCGGCGAGAGCAGAGGCTCGTGGTTCGACCGGATTATCGTGAAGGGGATTGCTGCGGGTCGACTGACCTATCCGGGTCCGCTCGATACCATCCATGAATGGGCTTATCTGCCCGACGTCGCGCAAGCGATGGTCCAGCTCGCGGAACGGCGCGAGCGGCTCGCACCATTTGCGACGCTTGGATTTGCCGGCCACGCGGTGACGGGGCGCGAATTCGTTGCCGCGATTTCACGCGCCTGCCGGCGGGACTTCAAGATCGACTTTGTACCGTGGCGATTGTTGAAGATGATGGGCGTCGTCGTACCAGTTTTCCGCGAGCTCACCGATATTTCCTATCTGTGGTCGATGCCGCACGCCATCGACGGGGCCCGGCTCACGGAAATCATCGGCGATATTCCGCGTACGCCGCTGGATCAGGCGATCGCCGCTTCGCTAGCGGCATTCGGACTGAAGCGGCGCGGGTAACGCAGCTTGGCTGCGATCTCAGTCGCGAGTTGCCGAAGGTTTGTCCAGTGTTCCCAAGACACGAACTGGCTGGAGAAATACTCCTATAGGTAGAAAAGCAATGAAGGATAGTTAAGGTAAGGTTTCCTGGTATACTTTCAACCGACATGTCTGCATCGAGCCTCTGTTCTGAGCCGGATTGCAGCATATCGCAGACGTGCGATAGAAAAGTGCGGCGAATGAGTAGTGTTATTTTCTGGTGCTGCCGATCTCGGCCGCGCTCTCCAAAGCATCTCACGAACGCGAGCCGCCAAGACCATGCGTTATAGCCGTATTTCGAGGCTCAAGGCCACGACACACGGGGTGCTGGCCGCGCAACCCGGCACCGAGGCCACTCGTCCGTCCGGCACGGAGGCGAGTCATCCGCGTCACTGTCTTGAATGCGGAAAACCGATTGTTCACCGCAGAATTACGGCGCTCTATTGCTCGGGAAAATGCCGGGAAATCCACAACGCTCAAAAGCGACGGCAAGCCCGACACAACACAACAGACGCTCCGCCGACAACCTCTGAGTCGGACACAGATGCATAGTAGCTTTTAGGGAAGGAACGATCCCGTCGAGGTCGGATCGGAGATCACCCGCAGGAAGTTTTGGTCTGAGGCGATCTTGCTATCAAGGACGAGCATGACCTCGCCGTTGGAATCGGCCGCGGGAAGGGTGCGCTTGATGAGATCTCCTTCGGGGTTTTCGAGGAGCATCGTGCGCGGGGCGCCTGCCAGCCGATCGAACCGCAACACCACATACACTTGGCCCGGTATGCGGGACTGATGAATAGTCACAGTGCCGCCTTCGAACCGGCGCGTGCTAACATCGCCGGCACTGGCCGCCGCAAGCGCTGGTAGGTCTGCGATGGCGACCTGCGACTTAAGGCGCCGGAAGTCTGCCCGCAGTTGCGGATCGGTAAATAGCAATCGTTCTTCCTCAATCGACAGCGAGCGTCGCGGATCATTGAGAAACTGCATGAGCTCGGCAATGCCCATCCGGCGCGCCGAACGCGAACTGCCCTCCATCGCGGCACGTGCCGCATAGAGTTTGTCCGCCCGACGTGCGATGTCGTCGGTGTGATCGGCCGCTGTCATGCGTCACGCGGCCCCGACCGCCATTCGGCAGATGATGCGATCATTGAAAGTCGTTCCTCGAAACATGGTATCGCACCCCTTCAGGGACGGCAAGCTGCCCCGGCCTTCACCGAGTGCTTCCTATCCATCTGTTCATCACAAGGGCTTTAACGGCTTTTTGCCAATCAGTCGAATTGCAACATGTCAAACCCTTTTGCATGCCTGATTCACACCGGCTTTGCGGAACCGCGGGAAAAGGCGTCAAACTCCGTGTGATTTTGAAGGGTGAGGAGAGGTGAACGCCCCGCCAAGCTGAACCAACAACCTATACACACGGAGAAAACCATGTCACCCACATCCACTCTCAATGCAGTTCTCTCGCTCGCCGCTGTTGTCGTCACTACCGCTGCACTCTCGACGGCCGCTCAGGCAGGCCCCTTTCACGATGCACTTGTCCTCGGCCAGGCCAAGGCGCAACTCAACCGCGATCGGTTCGACCTCACGCTCAACCGGTTCCAGAAGCAACAGGACATAAATAACTTTGCGCGTGACGTCTCACGTCGCCGCCTGGGCTCCGCGCTCGGCGACCTGGCCGACATTCGCCGAGACGACAGTGCTATTCGCTCGACGCGAGGGCGAGTCCTGTTCGACAGGTTCGAGGTCGGCGCTGCCCGCGCCAAACTCAATAGCGACTTCTGAAATCTGACGGCGTTGGTCCTAACTCTCCACCCTCCGAGGGTTAGGACCTTCAGGATCGTGTATTCTCGGCCAGCAATTGGTTATCAATCGTACATGATCGCAGCCCGACCGCCACACGGCAGATGATGCGATCATTGAAAGTCGTTCATCGAAACATAGTATCGCGCCCCTTCATGAACGGGAAGCTGCCCCGGTTTTCGCCGACTGCTTCCTATCCATCCGTTCATCACACGGGCTTTAACGGCTTTTCGCCAATCAGTCGAATTCCAACATGGTCTTGCAATTGAGGATTTCCTCAATGCACGAATTGGACTTTAATGTGATCTGGTTGTGGCGCCGCCGCAGCCCAAGCGATATTGAGGAAGTCATGGCGGGTTCGCCAAGCGCCCAGGATGTTGCGGACGCGCTGGCTATCACGGTGGAGCGACAGGACGTTGCCGGCGCGCCATGGTGCCCGCCCGGCGATGGCGCAGCCCTGCGCCGATGGGTGACCGACCGCAGCGCGGCACTGGGAACGAGCATCCGTCGCGTTGTTCGCTTGGCGCGCCTCATGGCAATTGCGGATGGACGCGACTACGTGCGGTTCCTGTATGTACGGATACCGGCTCTGCGTACAAGGCTTTTTCGTTCGGTCTTGCAGGAGGCCGTTGCCGACGGCCGCCTCCAGAAAAGCGTCGCGGTACTTTTCGACCGCGGTGTGCATCTGCGAGAACCAGCGCTCGCTCCCGACGCGAGCGTCGGCGATGTGTTCGAAATCGACTTCGCGCAGATGCCCCGCCTCGCTGCGCTGCTTGATTTCTTGCACAACGCACTCGGCTTCGCGGTGGTGGCGGATTTGCTGGCCCCGCTTCTCAAGCAACCCGCCCCCGCCAATTCGGCGAGTGAAGTTGCTCGCGCTCTGCACGCGGCGCTGAACGCCTGGTTGAGCGCTCGCCTTGAGAGCACAAACCACATCCTGCAGGCGCAGCGGATGCGGTCATTTCTGGTAAGCCGGGGCCGCTTAGTCCCGGAGGCGATCGACGACGAAGGCATCCTGCTGTTCTGGACGAGCGTCGCGGAAGCGTCTGACGAAGAAAGGATTGATGGCTTCCGGCTCTATCGTTCTGCAGCCGGGGCCATGTTGCGTTACCGTCAGGCTTTGCGCGATGCCGCAACGGCCCGACATCTGGAAGAGTCGCTCGGGAAAGGCCTTGAGGCCGCAGACGCCGGGCCGGCGACAGATGCCGCCGAGCGAAGCATGGAGCCGTGGCGATCACCGCTTAGCAGATTGACCTTACCGCCAGCGAACCGCGTCAAGTGGCTGAACAGAAAAGAGCAGCATTCGCTGCTTAATTATCTTGGCGATCTGGCGGATGAAGAAGACACTGAGCCATCCGAAGATGCAAATGAGGCGGGCCCTTGGAAGGGAGGCCTTGCCGGCGATGAGCGTTTTGACGTGGTCTTCTGGCTGACGCTGCTGCGCGCCGATGTGTTCGGCGCAGCGCAGGCCTCGATCGTGGCCCGGCTGAGAAAACGCGTGCAAGGAAACGATGCGATCACGCAGGCGATGGCGCCGGTCAACGATGCAGCGTATACGTCGTCCCTCGCCGTTTATTCAGAGCTGCGAAATCAGTTGCATCTCGAATGCTTGGCCACCTTGGCGGTGCTGATGGAAGCCGGAGCCGCCGAGGCGGTCATTCTGCTGGAGCACCTCGGAGGCCGACAGGCGGTAAGGTCTATGATCGGCGCTACGGGAACCGACGAGGCGCCGCCTCCTGACGAAGACGAAGGCAGCGCGGACACCCTACGCAAGCTGATTGCCCCCAGGTTGAAGGCGGCATTTGCTGATCCGGGCTCCGTACCGGAGGGCGCGGGCCGCAAGGTCTTGCTCGAAGCCATTGCGGCGAGCCGCAAGGTAAGCCGTATCGGCTTCAGGCGCGAGGACCGGGCCGACACCGAAATGCTTGGCGCATTTCAGTCAGGCGCCGGAGCCATCATCGATGTCATCCGCGAACTTGACCGGCTGACCGCAGTCCTGTCGCAAAAAGCTCCGGTTGGCGATATCGCTGGCGATCAAGCCCGCTTTGTCGCCACGTTCCGGCGAATTTATATTCCGGCAACAAGCAATTGAGGCGTGATTGGTTTCGTTCGTGCATCCAATGGACGGCCGGAACGTCCGCGTCGTCGCCCTGTGGGGCGAGGACCCCGCTCTCTCCGGCGAGAAAGTCCCCGCTCCTCCTCCAGGCATCACCAATTCCATCCTCGATATTTGTTGTTCCGATGCAACAGCGGCTCATGAGATCGTTGAGCCCAGAACCTCGCAAATGTGTTCCGACGCAACAGCGGCTCACCAGATCGTTGAGCCCAGAACCTCGCAAATGGCTTGTTCATGGGCAATCGACTTTGCGTGGTCAATCGACTTCGCACGCGGGCATCGGTATACGGTTGGCCCGGCCCGTCACTGGTCGTCGCACAAAGCGGCTCCCCGTTCTTGTATCCCACGACCATGCACGCGCTTGCCGGCACGGCTTGAAACGCAACGAGCAATACAGGTGCGATAAGCCAAAGGCTTTTTTTCGCGACGACAAAGTTTCCTCGACGAAGGTCAACGATGCGCATGTTCATTCTCCTGGCACCTGGCGGGGAAAGGATTTTCCCATCGCCGTGAGTGGGGCTGTCCCTCTCACTCCTGATCCACATGGAGTTTGACGACCTTTTCACCGGCAGTTTGGTCAAACGTAATCCGCTCGCAGCCCAAGAGTACGATGAGGCAATCCGGCGTAGTTCCGGCGCGACAGGTTGAAACGTCATGGTCCCCGGAAATCCAGTCCGGGGACCATAACGAGCGGAGGGACGCCCCAATCAGTCGAAACTGTTGCGAATGTTCGTTGGCGTGCTATCGAACGTGCTAGCGAATATGCGCGATAGTGCGCTTGCCAAATTGATAGGCTTTGTTGCCGTAGTGGCCTGTCAGCGCGCCCTGAGCTGCCCCGGCCGCGGCGTAGGAGAGGCCGCCAGTCAGCACCCCTGCAGCCAATCCGACAGTCGCACCAATCCTTCCTGACTTGGTCCTCGCGGCCTTGGAAACGTCCTTGGCCAACGGCGCAACTGAGTTAAGCACTGGCACCCGCTCGGCCACGTGCGCCGCCGTCCCGTAAACCGTTGAAACGGTCTTGCCGACCGGCTTGGAGACCTTTTCGACGGTGCGGCCGACGTCCTTGGCGGCTTTGCCGACGGTGTGGCTGACACCCTTGGCGGCTTTGCCGATGGAGTCGAAGATGTTGGCGGAGGCAGGGGTGGTTGTCGCGACGGCCGCCGCGGCGAGAGCCGTCATTGCATAGAGTGCTACATTGCGGTACATGGGTTTCTCCTAGGTGTTTGGTTGCGATTTGAGCTCGGAAAGGTTTGGCTTACTTTCCTCACACCCGAGAACCACAAGGGGTTTGACGCGGATTTCTGGCCGACTCCCAGGATGCTGCTGGCGGCCACCCGACGCGCCTTGTTCCTCTATTGGGACGAGATAAAAACCAGCGGATTCGCTTCGCCTGGAGAATGCCGACGGCCGACTCCCGAGAAGCGTCGCGCTACGTTTTCGACCGCGGTGTGCATCTGCGAGAACCAAGCGCTCGCTCCCGACGCGAGCGTCGGCGATGTGTTCGAAATCGACTTCGCGCAGATGCCTCGCTGCGCTGCTTGATTTCTTGCGCAGCGCACTCGGCTTCACAGTGGTGGCGGATTTGCTGGCCCGCTTCTCAAGCGACCCGTCCCCGCCAATTCGGCGAGTGACGTTGCGCGCGCAACGAGCTGAAATCGAGATGGCCGGGACAAGCCCGGCCATGACGCCGAATAACCGGTTCCATATGACCGGAACGCGCTTTAACGGTTCGTGTCGGGGTTCTTGCGCGTAGGTCCGCGCCACAACGACCGATCATTTCACGTCGATATGAAGGGTCGGTGAGGCGTGGGCCGCATCAATCAAAAGTCCGGCCTGCAGGATCGGACGGAGCGCGAGTTCCGATCACCGAAGGCGTCCGTGGCGGTGCGTCTGATGGTGACGCAACGCTGCAAGCCGTCGTCCGAGAGCGTTCGGGTTCTTGTGACCCGATCACCGAAGTCGTCGGTCACGGTACGCGTCGTCTTGACGGTGAACGCCGATGCGGCATCGGCAAGCGTCAACGAAACCGCAAATGCGGCACCGAGCAGTGAGAGAGCCTTCATCTTGGATGCGCGTGACATGGTAATCTCCTGTGGATCTGGGTTGGTGGCCTCAGCTTGGAGAGGTCCGCCTCTCCTCACACCCGAGAATCACAGGGAGTTTGACGCCGTTTTTCCGCAATGCTGCCGCAGGCAAGCAAATGCGTGACGCCGGTCACGCGAATTCTTCTCACGGCGTCGATGGATCGGTCAAACGCTGCGGCAGCACCACCTGATTGCCGACCGCGTAGAGATGGCAGGGGCCGTCGAGTCCCTGACGTGTCGGATCGGCGTTGCAGTCCGCGAGGGCGCGAGTCTCAGCCGCCCGCTGGGTCTTGGCTGACGTCACCGTGAACACCCGGCCCCACGGATGATACGCCACCGCCTTCGGGTCCGGCGTACTCTGATATCCCACGATGTCGGGCCGCGTGCGCACGCTTGGAAGGACGCCGGGGATGTGTCCCGGATCGAATGTCCCGGAATAGCGGGCGCGGGCCATGTCTCTTGGTGATTTTCCGTCGGTCGGTGCCGCCTTGTCATCAATGAGCGCGGCCGCACAGGGGTATCCGTGGTAGATTTGGCAGCGTTCCAGCGCGCCTTCCTCGGCCTCTCCTGGCGTCGCCCATCCTGACGAACGAAACCACCGGTCCGTCCCGGGCACTATAGCCAACGCCTTGTGCTCGTTCAGGGCCAGGTAGCTTTGCGCAACCGTTGCGCGCGATTCTGCCGTACGCCGCGGCAGTGCCGATGTCAGCGTCGCAATCAACTCTCTCAGCTTTGCCTCATCCACTGCTTTGGACGCCGCCGGCGGCGGCCCGTCGACGAGGAAGGGACCGATCGCCACCACACGGCATGCGCGGTCGCGCGTACTACAATCCGCAACGGTGGCATCGACGGCGGCCTGCTCGGTGTCCGCACCGAGGTTCAAGCCGACATTGCCACCGGCACCGACCGCGACGGCGTTCCAACCGCTGGCCGCGTTGCCGATCCGGCGGGCAACATCGTCGCGCAACTCCAGCGCGATGGCGGTCGCAGCGCTGGCCTGAAATAGTCCAAGGGCCTTCATCGACCGGGGAATCGGCACGACAAACGCGTCGTCCAGCGCAACGATGAGGCATGCCGCACCGGAGTTGCTGCCGCAGCGCTCCAGGGCGCGGCGGACCGCCTCGTCGCCGCTGACCTGACCTGTGTAAGCATTGTAGAATCCCGTCGAGGACACTGCGATGGCCTTCGGTTTGCGCCCTTTGGCGTAGGCGGGGCCGGCGAGGATTTGCCGGGTAGCGTCGCTTACCAGGGGAACGTCCCCGGCGAGAAAAGGGGCCTCGATCTTGGGATTGCGAATGATCCAGGGCTGCGGCGGCTGCGGCGGGCGGCCACGGTCTGAGATCACACGCACACCGACCGCATAGAGTTCGCACCGGCTGTTCACGCGCTGCTCTTTCATCGCTCTTTCGCAGGCCGCCATCGCGGCGGCGCGGGCGGTTTCCTCGTCAGGCTGATCCGTCGCAAAGCCCATCGTGTGTGAGCTGAGCGCCAATGCCTTGAAATCGGGGGCGGGGAGATACGCGGTGCGGATATTGATCCTGTCGCGATCCGCGACAAATGGCACTGTTTCCGGCACCACCACCTCGGCTTCCTTTTGCACCGGCAGCGCGGGTTGCATCGGCGGGCTCGGCGGGTTGCTGGCATCCGCCGAAGGCGCCCGCGATTGCATCAGTGGATAGAGCGCGCCTACGCCCAGTGCGATGCCGGCAATCGTCGCCGCAACCACAGCCGCAGCCCAACCGCGCCGTTTTTTCGTGGCAAGACGGATCGCAGGATCCTCGCCCAGCGGGCGCACCGTCGTCGATGGAAATTCTGGCAGCTTTATCGCCAGGTGGTTCCATAGTGACTGCACGTCTGCGAGCGTCATTATCTCGATCCCGTGGCTTGCGAGATCGGCCCTGACAGCAGCCCCAAGTACCTCTGCGTTTTGCGCCGGGATCGCCGCCAGCACGGCCCGTCCAGCGCTCGCCTCCTGCTTGAGCCGGCCAAGCGAGTTCGCGAGCTTCTCTTGGAGATGGCTGACGCTACCGACGGTGAGATCGACCGGCCGCACGCTGCCGGTCGCCCAGATCACCCCGTCGGCAGCATCCTTTTCCTGTGCGAGGCGTCCGGTTGCGCAAAGTGCATGGGCGGCGAGAATGCCGAGCTGCCAGCTCGACCCGGCATCGATCCGGCCCGACACGTCCAGCCGGTAGCACGAGTGCCCGAAAAGGCGCTCGATGACGCCGGTGGGCCGTGCCACGAACGCATGATACGCCGTGGCGATGTCGGCGGTTTCCGTCGTGCCGCCGATACAGGCGACCGAACGGCCGATCGCGGCATCCTCCTCCGTCAGCAGCAGGACCTCAACGGCGCCGGAGGTGGTGGGGATCAAGACGCGGAGTTTTCTGGCGGCGATGGGCATGATTGATCATAGCAAGAAACAAGCCGAGCGCCGAGGTGAGCGGGGCCATGGCAAAGTCGCAAGGTGGTCCAGACCGGGTCTTTCTGCTCCGTCTCCCCGCTTGCGGGAAAGGGTCATCCTTACGTCGGCACGATCTCACACCACCTTGCCGGGGTTGAGGATGTTCTTGGGATCGAGGGTACGTTTGAGCATTCCCATCACGTCGAAGGCAACCGGGTCCTTGTGCAGCGGCAAGAGCTTGCGCTTCATGACGCCGACGCCATGCTCCGCCGAGATCGAGCCGCCGAATTTCGCCACCACCCGATGGACGGCCTCGTTCATTTCGTCCCACCGGGCGAGGAACGCTTGCGCGTCGGCGCCGATCGGCTGGCTGATGTTGTAGTGAATGTTGCCGTCGCCGAGATGGCCGAACGGCACCGGCCGGCTGCCCGGGATCAGCGCTTCGACGGCCTTGGCGGCGTCATGCAGGTAATCTGGCACCGCAGCGACCGGGACCGAGATGTCGTGCTTGATCGAGCCGCCTTCGCCCTTCTGCGCCTCGGGGAGAATCTCGCGCAGATGCCAGAAGGCACGGCGGTGCTCGACACTGTCGGCAACTGCCGCATCGTTCACCAGACCGCGCTCCATTGCGGTTTCCAGCGCCTCCTCGAGCGTCGTCCGCAAATCCGGCCGCGCTGCCGATGCAAGCTCCAACAGCACGTACCACGGATGCTCCTGGTCGAGGGGGTCGCGCACGCCGTGGCCGTGCCGGAGCGCGAAGTCGACAGCCAGGCGGCAGATGAGTTCGAAGCTGGTGGCGGCGCAATTGGTCCTCTCCTGTATCAGGCCGAGCAGCCTGATTGCAGCCTGGGGCGACGGGACGCCGACGAAGGCGGTCTCCACCGTCTTCGGCGCCGGGAACAGCTTGAGCACCCCGGCCGTGATGACCCCGAGCGTGCCCTCGGCGCCGACGAACAGGTTCTTCAGGTCGTAGCCGGTATTGTCCTTCTTGAGCTTGTTGAGCGCATTGAGGATGCGCCCGTCCGCAAGCACCACTTCGAGGCCGACGACGAGGTCGCGCGCGACCCCATAGGCGAACGCGCCGGTGCCGCCGGCATTGGTGGACAGATTGCCGCCGATCGTGCAACTGCCCTCGGCGCCAAGCGAAAGCGGAAACAGGCGGTCGGCCTCGGCAGCCGCAGCTTGCGCTTTCGCCAGCACCACGCCGGCTTCGCAGGTCATGGTATCGGACAGGACGTCGACCTCGCGGATGCGGTCGAGTCGCTTGAGCGACAATACGACCTCACCGTGATGGGGGATCTGACCGCCGACGAGACCGGTATTGCCGCCCTGCGGCACGATCGGGGTGACGGTTTCGTCGGCGAGCCTGAGGATCGCCGCAACCTCGCCGACCGAGCCGGGCCGCAGCACCAACGACGTGCTGCCGCGATAAAGCCCACGGCCTTCGATCAGATACGGCTCCTGCTCCACCGGATCCGTGATGGCATATCTTTCCCCCACGATCGCGGCGAAGCGGGCGATCAGCTCGGGGGAAAACGTGGCGAGCGGTCGCATGAACTGCGTGTTCATTGAGGTGATTCCCGCCCGCAACGTACCTAACTTGCCTGCTGCGGTCGAGTCGTTTGGACAGCGCGATGGCGCGGCGCCGCGGCATGCCGGAGCCGGTCGTTGATGGCTTCTCCGAGGCCCTCGCCCGGTATCGGCACCACCGCAATGGAATCGACGCCGGCGCCGTCCAATTCGCGCAGATAGTTGAACAGATTTGCGGCGGCTTCGACCAGTTCGCCGCCAGCAGACAGGTTGAGGGTCATCCGTGCGTTGCCGGCGTCCTGCGGCAACGCCGCTCCGAATGCCAGCAGCCCCTCTCCGGGGGCGACCGTGGTGGCGTTCATTCGCAGATGAGCCCGCGGCGCATAGTGGGAGACCAGCATGCCGGGGGCGACCGGAGGCCCGCCGCCGTCGGCCGCATCCCTCCAAACCGTCGCGATGGCGATATCGTGGCCGAGAAATCTCTCGATGATCTCGCGCGGGATGGCGCCGGGGCGCAGCAGCACCGTGCGGCCGCGACAGGCCAAGATGGTCGATTCGAGCCCGAGCGGCGAGGCGCCGCCATCGACGATGAGATCGATACGGCCGGCAAGGTCGGCTTGCACATGCTTTGCCGAGGTGGGCGACACCCGGCCGGACCGATTGGCGGAGGGCGCTACCACGGGCTTGCCGAACGCGGCCAGGATATCGCGGGCGACCGGATGGTTCGGCGCCCGCACCGCAATGGTGTCGAGCCCCGACGTGGCAAGTTGTCCGACCGCACAGCCGCCAAGCTTGGGAAGCACGAGCGTCAGCGGTCCCGGCCAAAAGGCCGCGGCCAGCTTGAGCGCCTCGGCGTCGAATCGGGCCAAACGGCGGGCCGCCGCGAGATCGGCCACATGGGCAATCAGTGGGTTGAAGGATGGCCGCTCCTTGGCGGCATAAAGCTTCGCCACCGCGCGGTCGTTGGCTGCATCCGCGCCGAGGCCATAAACCGTCTCGGTCGGAAAGGCCACGAGCCGGCCCGCCGACAGAGCGGACCTCGCCCGCTCGATCGTCGCCGGGCTCGCCCGCGCGACGAGTGTGGCAATCGCCGGCATCTTGGATATCTCCGTGTTTGACCACATATGCGGCCCGTGGAACGCAAGCGCAATGGTTGCGCCGCGGTGCGGCTGTGAAGCAACCGAAAAACCAGCGCGGCGAAGCCGGTGGTGCACGCCGCTGATTTCTGTGTTGGCCCTGTGCGACCCGCCTTTGCGCGGGCCGGGCTTCTGGCAATGGGCTTTTGGCAATGGGCTTCTGGCATGCTGTCGGCAATGCTTGCAGCCCAGCGGCGGCAGGTCTATAAGACCGCCTGCTAAAGACGTCGGAGTGTGGCTCAGCCTGGTAGAGCACCTCGTTCGGGACGAGGGGGTCGCAGGTTCAAATCCTGCCACTCCGACCAGTTTCCGGGTGCTTCGACGGGCCACCCCGAAAGATATCCCGAAAACTTCGCCTGCTCGTCTTTGATGCGAGGCGGCCCAACAGCGCCGGACAGACCACGGGCATTACCGCTCGCCCGCGCAAGCCCCACAAAAAGGCGAAGGCCCGACGCGTTGGCACCGCGCGGGCCTTCGAAACTCATCCCCACCGGGCTCACCGATGACGACGGCAGGATACTAAGTCCAGCTCTCGCCCTCGTCAACGCTGCTGCGCGCCGCCCATCGCCGTCGATACGCCACGCGGGGAGGCCGTCATGACGATCGCCGGCATCTTCCGGGCGATCCTCGCCGCGATCGGCTTTAGGCCCGCAGAGGCCAGGCCGATTGAGCAGACAGTCAACCCGAACACGAAGCGCGTGCACAGGCGTCGCGCCTCACTCGCACGACTTGGTCTGCCGGCGAACTACCGCGGCAGCTTAAAGGAGGCGGAAGATCGAGCGTGCAACAAAGGTGAAACGGGTGAAACGTTTCACCCCGTTTCACGTCCGGGACAAGAAAGAGTTTCCCCCACACCCCCTTCAGAAAGAATCCCTGCTGCTGCTGCTGGTGCTGCGCGCGCGCAAGTCGATGAAAATCTGAATGTGACGGAGTTCCCGCGGCCGCCTCCGGCCGAATTGACCAAAACTGCCGTGCTCCTCGCCGACGCCGTGAAGCAAACCGTCATCGAGCACGGCTCGCTTGTTCCCGGCTACTGGAACGACGCGGTCGCAGTCGTTGAAGCTGAGGCGCTGCTCAAGACCCACACATCGGCGGGCCTAACCCTCAAAGTCGCTTTCGATGTTGCGCTCAAGGCCGCGCGTCTCGTCGCAGCGCGCCCCGGAAGGCAATTCAAAGTGTTCCGAGCTTTCGTAGACGCGATGACCGATGCCCTGACGGACGCACTCAAGGCCGCAAAACGCACCCAAGCAGTGGCCGCGACCGCCGCAGCGAAATAATCCGAATTGTTTGGAGCAATCCCAGGGGACAAGAACAATGCCCGACATCGTCCGCTTACCCGCATCGAGGATTGGGAAGCCAGAAGCCTCGCTGCGGTCGAACAACGAGGCCGCGATAGCGGCAGCGACAGCGGCGCTGCCGACCCAGCAACAGGCAATCCGAGCAACAACGATGCTGATGGCGAATTGGGGAGAGAGAGCAAAAACAAATCGGATGATGAGTTCAATGCCTTCGTGGACACCTTAATTCGGTTCCCGCTGCCGATCGTCGAAGAGTGTGTGAATTCGGGGCTCGGCATCGCGCGTACCAAAACCTCGAAAGGCAAGGTGCGGGAATGGCCACCATCGGCTCCAGAGGTCGCGGCATGGTGCGAGAATCTCCTTGTTTACTGCCACGGAATGGCCACTCCGCCGGCGAGGCCTGTGCCGCCGTCATCGCCGCCGGCGAGCGCCGAGGAAAAAGCGGGTCCAGACTGCCTTGGATTGGTATCTAAAACCAGGCGTGACACAGCCTGCCGCTGAAATCCTGCCCGATCCAGGGCTGTGCACGAGCCTAACCGCTCTCGCCGACCCTGCGATGCGAGCAGCCGAACAATTCCTCGCGCGCTGTAGGCGGGAAGCGGACGCCTCGGCGCGACCGGCTGATGTGACGGTCGAGTTCGACCCGAACACTTTGGGTGCATAATCATGTCCAGCCCAGCCGCCATCGCTCACCTGGACACCCTGATGATCGAGAAAGCCGCGGCGGCGAAAGCTGCCGTGAAAGCTGAACACGCCGCCAAACGCGCTGCACCTGGGGCGCAACCGAAGCCAACGGTGAAACCGAGATTAGCGCCGGCGCCTGCGGCCGGTCCGAAACAGCCGAGCAGCTTGGCCGATTTGAGACGTGCGGCGGTGGAGAGGAAGCAGGCAGAGAGGCACGACCATGTCTGATCCGGCACCGATGATTGTCTACGACGGCCGCACGCCGATCGGGGCCGCACCAATCGAAACCTCGATCGAGTGTGAGGTACCTCACATCGTTGCTCGGGCGATCAACCTACAGTAGTTGCCCACCATTCGGTCTGCACTCGAGGAGAGCACGGACGAAGTAAAGACGCGGAGGGAGCGATGGAAACGCAGGGCGACTCCTTGACCTCGAGAACTGAGGCGGCGGCGACGCCCGCCATCGGGCGCCTGGTCCAAACGGCCGCGCTACTGCTTCCTGCCGGCCGCGCGGTGCGCATCAAGAAGACGCTCCGTACCGTCGCGCTGAAGTCGGCCGCTGTCGTCACGGCTTTTCTCGTGAGCGCTGCGATCTTCATAGCGGCAGGTGTCTGGAAGACGCTCCGTAGCATCGTGCGGAAGCCTGTCACCGCTATGACTTCTATTGTCGGTGCTGCGATTCTCGTACTGGTTGGCAAGCTCCTAGTGAACGTACTCACCTCGCGGGCGACCACCATCGCGCCGTTGGTCGTGCCACAGGCTATCGAACACAGCGGAACAACGCCTATTGTCGCTGCGCAGCGGCTGCGCGATGAGCTGCGCAAGTTCGCCGAGCACGCCAATACGCCCCTGCAAGGTTTGCAGCTGGCACTGTCCGAAGACCTACCCGACTTCGTGGTGCCCCGGCTCGGGCTGTCGGTCGACGATGACCTGCCGGATTTCGAGGTTCCGGCGGTTGGACTGTCCCTGGAGACGATCGCAGGCTCTCTCCGCACGTTTTTCCGGCTTCCTCACCGGCGCAACATTTCGGGCGAAATGACTCTTCTCGATAACAAGCTTTGGCTACGGCTGCGGCTGAACGGGCGAGTGTTCTACGACAGTCCGAGCGTCGACCCGAAAGACATGGACCAACTGTTTTCAATGGCCGTCAACAAAATATTCCAGATCACTGAGCCCTATTTGAGTGCGGCGGCGCTCGCCCACGATAGCCCGCTCCGCGCCATCGAGGCGGCGCGGCTGATCATCTCCGATTGCCCCACGTCGGAAACCCGCGTCGATTGTCCGGACCCGCAACGGCGTCAGGCCGCACGCTCCTACAATCTGATCGGCGCGATCTTGCACTCCAAGTACCACTTAGAGGAGGCGATGATCCAATACCGGAAGGCCACCGCGATCGACTCCAGCTTCGCGATTGCACACAGCAACCTCGCCGGGGCCTTCGTGAGGAGGGTCGGATCGACGACGCCGTCGCAGAATATCGTCAAGCGATCAACGCGGATCCTCACTTTGCGGCGGCCCATGCCAATCTGGAGAGCGCCCTGCTCGCCAAAGGCCGGAGGGACGATGCCGCGGTTGAATGGAGTACCGCGATGGAGGAATATCGCCGGGCGATCCGGTCCGATCCGCGCTCTGTGAGCGCCCACATCGACTTCGGCAACGCATTGCTCGCTGACGGCAGATACGCACAGGACGAGCGGATCACTCAGCGCAGGTACGAAGAGGCCATCGACCAATTTCGTCGGGCGGTCGACCTCGATCAACAATCTGCTGTGGCGCACGACGGTCTGGGCAGAGCGCTTTACCGTTTAGCCGAGATGCTACCGACCCACGAAAGGGATCGCAAAAACAATCTGAGGCAGGCGTCGGCCAAAGCGTTTGCCAAGGTGGTTGAGCTCGACCCGGACTATGAGGATGCCTACTTTAATCTGGGCAACGCGCTGCGCCGACAGGGTTACGTGGAAGATGCAAACGAGGCGTATCGGAACGCGGGCGAGCATTACAAGATGGCGGTCGATCGCGATCGCAGCAATGCGACGGCCTATAGGAAGTTGGGTCGGCAACTACTCAATGAAGGATCCAACGACCGCGCAATCGAGGTCTACAGCGAGGCCATCAAGATCGAACCGCTTTCACCGTCGCCTATGAATACCGCGGCTATGCCCGTTTCTACACCGGCGAATTCGACGCTGCAGCGGACGATCTCTCACTTGTGGCCGAACGGCGCCCGGAAGATGCCTATGCCGTGCTGTGGCTCTATCTGGCGCGCTCACACGGGTCGCGCAAGGCGACCGCCGGAAGCAATATCAATTTGCGTGTGCTGAAGAAGAGCTGGCCTTACCCCGTAGTCGAGTTGTTCCTTGACCAGAAGTTGCCAGATGAAGCCCGACGGGCGGCGGGCGAGAACGCCGACTATAAGTGCGAAGCAAATTTCTACATCGGCGAATGGCTCCTGCTGAAGCAGCGCCAAGATGAAGCCCTGAGCGAGTTCGCGGAGGCAAGCAAGAACTGCCGGAAAGAGTTCATCGAATATTTGGGCGCGGAAGCAGAACGCAAGCGGAATTGAAACGGCGCATGCACGCGGGGAGCGCGCAAGATCCTGGCCGTCCTCACTACAGGCTATATATAGGTAGGGGCGCCGCCATTACCGGCGGGCGTCCCTAATCGGCGCGGCGCGGTGACCCAACACTTCGGGCAATTTTGCCCGGAGTGTTTTTCGCAAATGACCCGAGCCTCCAGCGACAGTTGATGCGATCCTAGCCCGGAACGTCAGCCGGCGCCGCTCGCGCGCGCCAGGCAATGAGAGCGCCACTCCGATGCGTGCCAATGTTGTCGTGCTTGCCGAATACCGGGCAGCCTTACGGAAACGCCAGGCCGGCCGGCCGATGATCGCTTCCAGCGCAGTGGGGACGAGCTCGTCCTCGACGCACTGACCCTCCGCTCCAATTGCGCACGAGAGGCCTACGGCAACCGTAAGCTCTTTTCGGAGAATGAGGGCGCGCTCAACCCCCTTGTCATTCGCGATGACGCCGCACGGAAAGCCTTCGGCTACGGCGTCACGCCGCGAAAGGCGCCCTGATGAGCCGCTTCGAATTCGACCCCTACCCATCGATCGCCCCGACCGGCGCGCCGAAGGATGATTACGAAAAAATCGATGCGAAGCCGGAAATGTTCGGCAGCTTGATTGGGGCCGCCGAGCAGAAGCTCGGGCAGGGCATCGAGAGCGTAGGGCGAGGCCGGGCTTTCCTACCTCCAGGCCAGGCAGCATATCGACAATACGGTCCACGGCGCCGAGGTGCATTCCTGGCTGACCGACCAGGCCACCGACCTGCAGTCGAAATTCACCGAACTCAAGGGCAACGCCGCCATGCTGGCGCTGCCGAAATACAAGCAGGATCTTGAAGACCGCTATCAGGACGCGCTCAAGCTCTCTGGCAATCCGCAAACTCAGGCCATGGTGGCGGCCCAAGCGCGGCGCACGCTCGACAATTTCAAGGAGATCGGCACCCGCCACGCCGATACCCAGCGCGACCAGTGGGCGACCAGGACCGCGAAGGATGCGGCCGACCGCTACGGCAACGAGGCTGCGATCTACGCCACGCATGCCATGTGGGGCGAAATGGATCGCTCGCTGTTCAATTCCGGGCAGGAGGTGCGCAACCATTTCGAGCCGCAGGGCTATGACAAGGACACCATCAAGACGGAGGCACGAAGCGCTACGGAGCGAACATCAAGACCATCGTGGAGACCTTTGCGGCGCAGGGCAATTATCCGTACGCGGAAAAAATCTATGACAAATACAAAGGCGAGATGGATGCCGGTTCGCGCTTCCAGATCGAAGGTTATCTGCGCACAGGCCGCGCCCAAAGCGAAGGCCGTCAGGATGCGCGCGAGGAGACCGGGTTCGCGCCGCGCGGCGGCGCGCCGCCCGCGCCGGTCGCCGACATCCCGGCAAGCTATATCGGTGCCATCAAACGCGAGGAGGGTTTTGACGCCAGACCGCGCTGGGACGTGAAGCAATGGACGGTGGGCTACGGCACGCGGGCAAGCGGGCCTGACGAGCGTCCTGAACACGAGGAACTGGAGCGGCGGTTCCAGACCGAGGTCGGCAAGGCGGCGAAGATCGTCGACAGCGTCAATCCGAATCTTGATCCCGGCACGCGCGCGGCGCTCACCAGCCTGACGTTCAATACCGGGGACGCCTGGACCCATGCCGGCCTCGGGGAAAAGGTCCGCGCCGGCGATCTCGCG
>WNFO01003359.1_pt1 | contig 31435 bp, 24 predicted proteins | sample 5400251 | NCBI WGS metagenome assembly WNFO01 (sample SAMN13153354, study PRJNA577476) | soil metagenome | isolation source: 100 cm saprolite under Madrone tree | place: USA:California | collected 2016-06-14
CGATCCGGTTTCTGGACCTCTACCCGCGGGACGTCCACCGGCTCAGCCGGCTGCCGGCCGCGTAGCACCGCGCCCGAGGCTCGGCGGGCCCGCCACGCACGACGGCCGGCGCGGCGTCGAGGTCGCCCGGCGGGTGCGCGCTCCACGCGCGCCGGACCCGACCGCCGGGCGAAGAAGGCGATCACGCGAACCTGGCCGCTGTCCCACCGGACGCTCGCGGCAGGAGGCCTCTCCCCACCGTCCCGTTCAACTGGACCCGCGGGCAAAGGCCCCGAGGAGCGCTCGATCCCGCTCGTAGGTGAGCAGCTCGGCCGCTCTCGCCAGAGGGAGCCACCGGACCTCATCGACCTCGTTTCGGGGCGCGGCGACGCCACCGGCTGGCCGCATGGCCCAATAGCGCACCACCTTCAACCGCCCCTTGTGGTCGGTGTGGGACGTGCGGGGCAGTTCGGTCCCGAGGACGCAGCGGAGCGCCGTCTCTTCCTCGACCTCCCGAAGGGCGCAGGCCTCGTCCGTTTCGCCCGCGTCGACTTTCCCCTTCGGGAACGTCCAATCCCGACGATGGGGGCGGTGGATGAGCAGCACTTCGAGCTCACCCCGCTCGTTCTGCCTCGACACTACTCCACCGGCGGCGCGCACGACGTCCCGTGTGGCCATACTCGCCCTCCTCCGCTCCGCGGTTCGACGGGGGGCCAGACCGCCCACCCGCGCGCACGGTTCCGGACCGCCCCCGTGGGCAGCGTTCCGACGGTCCTCGTTTGGATTGACGACGAGGGGACTGCGCGCTCGAGTCCGATCAGCACCCGCGCCCAGAGACGACGGTCGGCGCCGAGGCCACCTGCCGCGTCGAATGACGCCGGCCTCGCTCGGGTCCAAGCCTGATCGACGGTGGGGCCAGGCAGAGGACGACGACCGCCCGCATGAGGCACGCCACGAGGGCCGGGGGCGGCCGGCGCCCCTGGCTGCCGACGGGCGGAGTCGACGTGGCGAGCGTGGGGTCAGGACCTCTCCGGCCCCGGCCGCTGGCATTCCTCTTCCCAAATCCGATGACACCGGCCGTGGAACCTGAGGATCGTGCCGTCCGCATAGCGGTAGGTGACGCGCGCCCCGTCGGCGTCGCATCCCGAGCACCTCGCCAACCCGATGGCGCTGTCCGCCATGATGTGCGCGCGCGGCGCGAGTGGCTGCCCGGGACCGCCGGTCAGCGGCGGGATCTCCCGAGGGAGCGCGCCGGCCGCGAGCCGTTCGCGGATCTTTTGCCGTGTATTGTGTCCTGCTCCATCGGCGTCCTCCCTCTGAGGCCGGGATGTGCGGCGACCTCGCCCACCGCCTTCCGTCGCTCGCGTTCCCGGCGTCGCGCGCTCCACTCCGACTCCGGCCGGCTCGCCGAAGCTCGGTCGCTCTGGTGCGGCGGTCCCGCCCCGGTCGGAGCCGGACCCGGCGCCAGGTCGCCACCCACTCGACCGACCACAGGGACCTCTGGCCGACGGTCGCGCCTGTCAGAACACGACGACGGCTCGCGTGACCTCGCCCCGCTCCATGCCCTCGAAGCCGGCGTTGATGTCCGCCAAGCCCAGGCGGTGCGTAATCAACTCGTCGAGCCGGAGCTGGCCGTCGAGATAGGCCTGGGCGATGCGCGGGAAGTCGACGCGGGGGCGGGCGCCGCCGTAGCTCGAGCGTACGATGCGCTTCTCGCCCATCAGGGAGCCGAAGCGGAGCGACACGCGGGCATTGACCGCCGTCTTGCCGAGGATGACGACGGTCGCGCCCGGCCGCGCGGCCTCGAGGGCCTGCTGGAGACTCGCCTCGGTGCCCGCCGCCTCGAAGACGTAGTCCGCCCCGCGTCCGCTCGTGAGCGCGCGGACGGCGGCCGTCACGTCCTCCCGGGTCGCGTGGAGCGTGTGGGTGGCGCCGAAGCCCGGGGCCATGGCGAGATGCCGCTCGCTCAGGTCCACGGCGATGATCCGACGCGCGCCCGCGAGCCGGGCCCCTTGGAGGACGTTCAGGCCGACGGCGCCGCAGCCGACCACGACCACGCTCGACCGCGGCTCGACCCGGGCGCAGCGGATCGCCGCGCCCACGCCGGTCATGACGCCGCAGCCGATGAGGCACGCCCGGTCGAACGGCACCTCCGCCGGCACCGGCACGGCGCCCGCCTCGGGCACGACGCAGTACTCGGCGTGCGAGGACACGACCGAGAAGTGGTGGAGCGTGCCGTCGCCCAGGCGGAGGCGCGACCGGCCGTCCGGCAGATGGCCACCGGTGACGGCGGCGACCACCCGCTCGCAGAGGATCGGCTGATCGTGGTCGCAGTAATAGCACTGCCCGCAGTTCGGGCTCCACGAGCACACCACGTGGTCACCGGACCGAACCCGCGTCACGTCCCGGCCCACCGCCTCGACCCGGCCGGCGCCCTCGTGGCCGAGGACGATCGGAAGCGGGAGCAGGAGCGAGCCGCGCATCACCTCGAGATCGGTGTGGCAGAGGCCGCTCGCGCCCAGCCTGATCAGCACATCGCGGGGCCCGAGGTCCGCAATGTGGACGCGCTCGACCTGGAGCGGCTTGCCGACCTCGTGGAGGACGGCCGCGCGCATCTCCACGCGCGCCGCCCCTCAGCCTGCCGCGGGGGTCTTCGTGAGGGCCTCGAGGAGCCGCCGCGCCGCCGCCGCCTGAGCCGCGATCGCGTCGTCGATCGGCCCGTCGGGCGGCTTCGGAAGCAGCTCGAAGTGGTGAAAGTCGTCGCGGCCGCGGGCGAGGACCGCGGGCGGGCGCTCGCCGGCCTGCGAGACGTCGGGTGTGATGAAGCGGATGGCGAAGCCGACGCGCCGGCCGTCGGTTCGGTTCGGGTTGGAGCCGTGGATGATGTTGACGTGGTGGAGCGACATCTCCCCCGCCCGGAGGACGACGTCGGTCGCGTCCTCCTCGCGGACCTCCGCCTGGACCTCCTGGCCGCGGCTCAGCAGGTTGTGCGGGGCCCAGGTCTCGACGTGGGGAAGGATCGGGCGCGCGTGCGAGCCCTTCACCACCCGCATGCAGCCGTTCTCCACGGTGCTGTCGGTCAGGGCGACCCACGCGGTCGTGACCTGGGTCGAGCTGAGCCTCCAGTAGGTGCCGTCCTGGTGCCAGGAGATGTAGCCGGGGTCGCGCGCGTGCTTGGGGAAAATCGAGACGGTCCAGACCAGGATGTTCGGCCCCAGGATGGCCTCGACCGCGTCGAGGACCGCCGGGTGGGTCGCGAGGTCGTAGGCCCAGCGGAAGTAGAGATGGGTCTGAGAGAGCTGCTGGGCCGACGGCTTGCCGCCGAGGCGGGCTTCGAGGTCGAAGTAGCCCGCGCGGAACGGCTCCACCTCCACCCGCGAGAGGGCGGGGACCGGGAAGAGCACGCCCTCGCGGTGGTAACGCTCGACCTGCTCGCGAGTGAAGACCCTTGACATCGCGCGTCCCCTCCTGCGGGCCCGGGTCGCCGAGCCCCACACGAGGATACACCCCGCGCGTGCCCGCGGGGAACGGGGCCGATTGACTCGCGTCGGCCCCGGGCCTAGTATCCCATCCTCCGGTCGGGCCGTCGAGGAGCCTGTCGCCGCGAATGGTTTGCTCGTCAACCTGCCGTACCCGAGAGGGAGAACATCATGGGAGTCCTGAATCTGTTCAAGCGGAGCGTCGTCGTTGTCACTCTCGTCCTGCTGGCCGGCCTCGCGCTGACGCCGAGCGCGCGCGCCGTGGATCCCGGCTTCCCGCCGCCGACCGGTGATCCCAGCATCATCCCGGCGGGCGCCCACCTCGACCGCATCTGGGACGGCGGGTGCGTCCTGACGGAAGGCGTCTCCGCGGGCCACGACGGAATGGTCTACTTCAGCGACATCACCTTTTCCCGGTTCTGCAAGGACCCGTCGGGCAAGTTTATCCAGGCTGGGAACATCTGGCGGTACAACCCCAAGAACAATGAGGCCACGATCTACCGGTCGCCGAGCGGCATGTCCAACGGCATCAAGTTCGACCGCGACGGCAACATGATCGCCGCTCTCGGCGCCGACTACGGCGGGCGGGCGCTCGTCAAGACCGACATGCGGACCGGCCGGAGCTGGATCCTCACGGGCCTCTTCGAGGGCCGGCCGTACAACGCGCTCAACGACATCGCGATCGACGAGCGGGGCCGGATCTACTTCACGGATCCGCGCTACCTCGGCTGGGAGTCGATCGAGCAGCCGGGCGTCGCCGCGTACCGTCTGGACCCCGACGGCTCGGTGCATCGCGTCGCTGCGGATTGCGGCAAGTGCAACGGCATCCTCGTCTCCCCGGACCAGGGGAAGATGTACATCGTCAGCAACGACAACGGCTGGTGGGAGTTCCAAAAGCTCCACGAGGGCGAGAAGACCCTGCAGGGCGCCCACGCGCTCTTCGTGTACGACCTGGCGCCCGACGGCACGCTCAGCAACCGCCGCGTCTTCAAGGACTATAGCAAGGACCGGACGCCGCCCTGCAGCGGGCCCGACGGGCTCGTCGCCGACTCAGAGGGAAACCTCTGGGTGGTCGAGCGCTGTGAGCACCGCCCGGGTGTCACGGTGTACTCGCCCGACGGCACGGAGCTCGCGCACATCTCGACCGGCAAGGAGCTGCCCACGAACGTCGGCTTCGGCCGCGGCGAGGACTCCAATCTCCTCTACCTGACCTCCGGCAAGAGTGTCTATCGGATCCGGGTGGGGAAGAAGGGCTACCAGCTCCCGTAAGCCTGGCCGCCGGGGGCCGGGGAGGCGCCTCCCCGGCCCGCTTGCCCTCGACGGTACACTCGACCTCGATCGCCCCGTGCGGCCGACCCGGGGCGGCGGGCCATCGAGCTCGATGGAGGGACTGATGCGGCGTATCGTCGTCCGGGTCGCGTGGCTCCTTGCGCTGACGGGCTGCGCCGGGCTCACCGCCGGCGACCGCCCGGCAGCCAGGGCCGAGCTTCGCGACACGACCGGCCGGGCGGTGGGGACGGCGCGGCTCGAGCAGGTGGGCGACGGCGTCCACCTCGTCCTCGAGCTGACCGGGCTGGCGCCAGCATGGGCTCGAGAACCCGCAGGGGCCGCACGCGGGCGACCTGCCGAACATCACGATCGACCCCGACGGCACGGGCCGCCTGGAGACCGTGACCGAGCGCGTCACGCTCGGGAGCGGGCCCACGTCGCTCTTCGACGCCGACGGGAGCGCCCTGGTCGTCCACGCCGGACCCGACGACTTCAGGACCGACCCCGCCGGCCTGTCGGGCGCCCGCATCGCCTGCGGGATCGTCGTGGCGGTGGCGCCGCCCAAGCCCGAGCCGGTCCGCGGCTACTGAGCCTGGTCAGCGCCAGGCGAGCACCCCGAGGCCGGCGGCGATGCTCGCGACGGTCAGCGGCGCGCCGACGCGCAGGTACTCCCCGAAGCCGAGCCTGATGCCCTCGCCGCGCGCGCACTCGGCGACGATGAGGTTCGCGACCGACCCCACGAGCGTGAGGTTGCCGGCCAGGGTCGACGCCATCGCGAGCACGAGCCACGCCGCGCGCGGAGCCGCGAACGTCGGGATCACGCTCTTGAAGAGCAGCACGGCGGGGACGTTCGACACGAGATTCGAGAGCAGGAGCGCCGCCGTCGACAGGACGAGCGGCCGGTCGAGGGCGAGGCGTCGGGCCAGGCGGAAGGCGTCGTCGGCGAGCCCGGTCGCCTCCACGGCGCCGATCACGATGAAGAGCCCGCAGAAGAGCACGAGCAGGCCGAAGTCGATCTCGCCGTAGACGCGGGCCGGCCGCACCCGCCGCGTGATCAGGAGTACCGCGGCGGCGCCGAGCGCCGCCGGCGCCACCGGGGAGCCCGCGAAGAACGCGCCGAGCATCCCGCCGGTAACGATCAGGCTCTTCACCAGCACCGCCCGGTGGACCGTGACGCGCGGGGGGCGGGGGCGCTCGGGCAGCGGCCGGGCGAGCTCCCGCCGGTAGACCCAGGCGATGATGAGGACGTCCAGCCCGAGCCCGATCACCGCCACCGGTCCGAGCGCCGCCATGAAGGCCCCGTACGGGATCCCCGACAGGCTCCCCACGATCATGTTCTGCGGGTTGCCGGTGATCGTGGCCACACTCCCCAGGTTGCTCGCGGTCGCCAGGGCGATCAGGTACGGGACCGGGCGGAGCCCGAGGCTTCTGACGATCTGGATCACGAGCGGCGTCAGCACCAGGCAGACGACGTCGTTCACGAAGAACGCCGACAGGACGCCGGCCGAGGCGATGACCGCCACCAGCAGGCCGAGCGGGCTTCGCGCGCGCCCGATCGCCCAGGCGGTCACGAGGCCGAAGAACCCCGAGAGGTCGAGGTAGGCGGCGACGATCATCATCCCGAAGAGGAGGACCAGGGTCGGCACGTCGACGGCCGCCACCGCCTGGGGCAGCGGCAGGACGCCGGTGACGACCACGAGCCCGGCGCCGATGATGGCGGCGCCCGTGCGGTCGATGCGGAAGCCCGGCAGCGTGCCGACCGCGAAGACGAAGTAGGTGGCGAGGAAGATGCCGCCCGCGATGAGCTCGCGGGTGGGGCCGGTCACCGCCCTTGGCGGCGGCGCTCCGTGGCGCGCTCGGCCTCGAGCCGTTCGAGCGCGACCTCGGAGTGGTCGGCGAAGCACATCGCGGCGGCGATCGCGCGGTGGCCGGCCTGCTCGGCGATCAGGCGGTGCATCTGCTGGCAGATCCGCCGGTACGCCGGGTGGCCCTGGGGCGTCGTCCGCAGCTCGATCACGTGCATCGCCTCCCGCGCGTTCATCTGCATGTAGAAGCGCACCCGGTAGGCCATCGCGACCACGTACGGCGCGACCTCGGGGAGCCCGGCCGCCACGAGGGCGTCGTAGAGTTCCGCCGAGTCGGTGAGCACGCGGGCCCAGTCGGCGACGGCGCCCGCCTCCTCGACCGCTGCGGGCGCCTCCCAGCCGTGCCGCGGCGACAGCGGCTGCCACTCGAGCGTCAGCAGCCGGTGGCGCTGGAGGTCGCGGAAGGCGCCGTAGTCGCCGAGGATGTCGAAGCGGTACGCCGTCCGCTCGAAGGCGCGGCCGGGCTTGTGGCGCCGGTTCGCGCGCGCCCCGACGTAGGCGGCCAGCACGGCGCGCCGCTCGTCCGGCGACAGCCGACGAGCCAGCTCGAGGAGCTGGTCGTCGGGGAGCGTCGCGGCGGGGTAGAGCGCGGCGGCCACCACCTTCAGCTCGCCGTCGGGATCGAAGTCCGTCAGCGTGACCTCGCCGCGCGCCTCCGGGCTCACCCCGGCCAGGAACCGCCCGGCCGTCGCGCGCGCCGCCCCCCGCGTCTCGGCCAGGTAGGCCGACCAGGCCCCGCCGCGCGCCGGGACGTCGACGCGCCGGAGGAAGGCGGGGATGACCGTGCGGAGTTCGCGCAGCATCTCGTCGGCGTACCACCGGGCCTCGGCGAGCGGGTGCGCGCGCATCCGGAGCAGGAGCTGCTCCCAGGCCTGGCCGCTCCCGTAGATCCCGACGTTTGAGGTGGTCGCCGCGGGCAGGAGGCCCCGCAGCGTGTCGAGGGCCTTGGCGCGGATCGTCAGCCGATAGACGCCGTCGGACTCCTCGGGCGCCTTCGGGAAGGCCCGCGCGTAATGCTCGCGGAGCCGCGGCAGCCACGCCTTGTAGGTGTCAAAGGCGCGGTCGAGCGTGCGCACGTAGCGCGCCCGGAGCTCCCCCGCGAGCTCGGCGGGGACGTGGTAGCGATAGCGGCCACCGGGCTGATCGTCGTAGGGCACGTAACGGGTGGACTGCTCGAGGTACGCCATGAGCCGGCCCCACTCGAGCACCTTGGTCAGGACGTTGGACACGCCCTCGCAGGCCAGGTGCACGCCGCCGAGCTGCGCGACGGAGTCGTCGCCGTACTCGACGAAGACGCGCGCGTAGAGCTCCTCCGCCCGGGCGAGGCCAGGCGCGGGTGGCCGGCCGGTCGCCCCCCCGTCCCCGCCCGCTTCGAGCTCGCCGGCGAACTCGTCGAGGAACAAGCGGCGCAGCGACTTCGGCGACCGCGAATAGCGGGCGAAGAGCGCCCCCTTCACGACCTCGGGGAGGTTGACGAGGGCGAAGACCGGGCCGTCGAGGGTGGAGAAGTAGGGGGCGAGCGCGCCGCGCTCGGCCGGCGTGAAGACGTCGGTCATTCGTGCCCGGCGAGGGCCGCGGACCCGTTCATGGCGAGCGATTTTAGCAGGTCGAGCGGCGGCAGAGTGACGCCGCGCGGGCGCTCCGCCGGGCCTGGGCCCGGCCGCGAGCGCCCGCGGGGAGGTCCGCGCCGCTCAGCTCTTGATCGTGAGGAAGAGCGCCGAGCCCTGGCGGTGGACCAGGAGCAGCGTCGGCTTGCCGTCCGACCGCTTCTCGACCGCGCGCCGGAGATCCTCCACCGAGCTCACCGGCTGGCGATCGATCTCGGAAATAACGTCGCCGGGCCGGATGCCGGCTTCGGCGGCCGGGCTGCCGTCCTGGACCTCGCGCACCACGAGGCCGTGGTCGATGGAGACGCCGAGCTGGCGCGCGATGTCCGGGGTGAGCGGCTCAACCGCGAGCCCGAGCTTCGTGTGCTTACCGCCGGCGCCGCCCCCGGCCGCCGCGGTCTCTTCCTTGTCCGTGAGCCGCGCGATCGTCGGCGTGAGGACGAGCGGCTTGCCCTCGCGGATCACCCGCATCGTCACGCCCTTGCCGACCGGAGTCGCCGCGACGAGCCGCGACAGGTCGGTGGTCCGGCTGATCTTCTGGCCGTCGAACTCGACGATGATGTCGCCCGACTTCACGCCGATCCGGGCCGCCGGCGAGCCGTCGAAGACGCTCGAGACGAGCGCGCCGTCGTAGCGGGAGACGCCGAACGTCTTGGCCAGATCCGCGGTGAGCGGCTGGATCGTCACGCCGAGCCACCCTCGGGTCACGGTACCGTGGTCGGCGAGCTGGGGCACGACGAACTTCGCCATGTTGATCGGCACCGCGAAGCCGATGCCCACCGACCCGCCGCTCCGCGTGAAGATCGCGGAGTTGAGGCCGACGGCCTCGCCCTTGGCGTTGACGAGGGGCCCGCCCGAGTTGCCCGGGTTGATGGAGGCGTCGGTCTGGATGAAGTCGTCGTAGGGCCCGCCGCCGATCACGCGCCCGGTGGCGCTGACGATGCCGGTCGTCACGGTCTCCTCGAGCCCGAACGGATTGCCGATCGCCATCACGGGCTCGCCCACCTGGAGCGCGCTCGAGTCCCCGAGCGGAATCACGGGCAGGCCGGTGCCGTCGATCTTCAGGAGCGCGATGTCGGTCTTCGGGTCCCGGCCCACGACCTTGGCCGTGAACTCCCGCCCGTCGCTCAACTTCACCTGGACCTCGGTCGCCTCGTCGACGACGTGGTTGTTTGTCAGGATGTAGCCGTTGCCGTTCATGATGAACCCCGAGCCCCGGCCCAGGGTCGGGCGATGCTCCTGCTGCGGCGGGCCGAAACGCTTGAAGAACTCCCGGAACTCCTCCGGCATCTGCGGCTGATCCTGCTCGCCGGTGAGCTTGGTCGTGACGTTCACGACGGCCGGTTTGACCGCCTTCACGATCTCCACCCAATTCGGGGCGGTGACGGTCGGCGCGGGCAGCGACGGGTTCCGCTCGGACCAGAGGTGGCCGGGGGAGTCCGTAAACCCGATCCGCGGACCGAGCGCGAAGACGGCCAGAATGGCCAGGAACGCGATGGGCGGAACCCACCGCCGGTACGAGCCTATCCGATGCATACGTGAGCCTCCTTAGGGTTGGGGCGACGAATCTCACCCTGCAAGACGTTCGACCCCCGCCCCATATTCTCTCGAGCCCCAGTGTTCCCGCCCACTTTTCCTCTCCCCCGGCCGCCCGGCGCCGTGCCTCCCTCACCGCGCCGGCGGCGGCCCGAGGACCACCGTGGTGAGCGGGTGGAGGTAGCTCCGGGCGACCCGCAGCAGGTCCTCTACGGTGACGGCCTCGACGGCCGCGCGGTACCGGGTGGGAAATTCGTAGCCCACGCCGATGGTCTCGAAGAACGCCAGATACCAGGCCTGCCGCGCGTTCGTGCGCCGGTCCATCTCGTAGGTCCCCAGCAGGTAGGCCTTGGCGCGGAGGAGCTCCGGGGCGCTGACCCGCTCGGCGCGGATCCGCTCGATCTCCCGCCGGAGCGCCTCCTCGGCGCGGGCCGCGTTTCCGGGCGCGGTGTTCATGTAGACGAGGAAGGAGCCCGGCTCGCGCAGCGGATCAAAGAACGCGGCTACCGTGTAGGCGAGGGCCTGCTTGTCCCTGAGCTCGGCGAAGAGCCGCCCGGCCTGGCCACCGCCGAGGACGGTGCCGAGGAGCTTCACCGCGGCATAGTCCCGGTCAGCGACCCGCGGCGCGAGGCTCCCCACGAGGATCTGCGTCTGCTGCGACGCCTGCTCCACGACGGTCCGGCCGCCGGCGGGCTTCGGCGGGGCCGGCGGGGCGTCGTCGCCCGTCCCCCCGCGCGGCAGACCGCCGAAGAGGCGCCGGGCCTCGGCCATCACCTCGGCGGCCGGGACCTGGCCGCTGACGGCGAGCACCATCCGCTCCGGACGATAGAATCTCCGGTACCACGCGACGATGGCGGCCTGGTCGATCCGCGCGAGCGACTCGGGGGTGCCGAGGGTGGGCAGGCCGTACGGGTGCGTCCCGTAGAGCGCGGCGAAGAACACGTCGAAGGCGTGCGTGGGCGGATTGTCCCGACGCTTCTGGACCCGCGCCAGCAGGAAGTCGCGCTGAGCCTGGACCTGGTCGGGCTGGAAGGCCGGCTCGAGCGCCAACTCGGCCGTCAGCCCGAGCAACTCCCTCCAGAATCGGGCGAGCGCGGTCCCTCGGATCTCCGAGTAGTCGGTGTCGCCGTTGGCGGAAAGCCTGCCGCCGAGACCGGTGATCGCCTCCGCGATCTCGCCGCCGTTGCGCTTGGCGGTCCCGGTCACCATCACGGCCTGGACGAAGTTGGAGAGGCCGTCGTCGGCCGCGGGCTCCCAGCGCGTGCCCATCCGGACCAACAGCGAGACCGCCACCACGGGCGCCGCCGGGTTTGCCCGTACCAGCAGGGTGACGCCGTTGTCGAGCCGCTCCCGGACCACCGGCAGCTCGCCGGCGGCGGCGGGCGCCGCCAGCACGAGCGCCGCCAGCGCGCCCGGGAGCCGCCGCCTCACCGGGCGCCCGCCTCGGGCACGAAGCGCACCCGCGCGTACTCGCCGAAGTACTTCCGGGCGGCGGCCTGGATCTGGGCGGCGGTGGTCTGGCGGAGCCGCGTGAGATAGCCGAGCTCCTCCGCCAGGGTCCAGTTCGTCTCGGCCTCGCCGTAGTCCCGGGCGAGCCCCTCCGCGGTCTCGATCTCGAAGGCGTAGTTCGCCTCGGCCGTGATGATCGCGCGCTGCCGCTCGGCCTCGCCGACGCCGTCCTGCTGCAGGCGGCGGATCTCGGCGAGGATCGCAGCCTCGGCGCGGTCGAAGTTCTCGGGCTCGAGGCGCGCCGTCACGGTCACGAGGCCTCCACGCTGCCGCGTGACATAGCCGGCCTCGACCGCCGACACGAGGGCCAGCCGGTCCCGCACGACGACGCTCAGGCGCGAGCTCGGCGAATCGCCGAGGATGTACGTGAAGAGGTCGGTCGCGGCGGCGTCCGGGTCCGCCACCGCGGGCGCCTTGAAGGCGAGTCCGAGGTAGGCCTGCTTCTCGGGCCGCGGCACGTCGACGGAGCGCCCGCCGAGATCGGGCGGGGGCGGCATCGGCGCCCGCGGGCTGTCCGGGCCCCGCAGCCGACCGAACGCGTCGTCCGCGGCCCGGCGGATCAGCCCGGGATCGACGGCGCCGACGACCACCAGGCTCATGTTCTTCGGCACGTAGTGCTTGTGGTAGTAGCGGGCGAGCTGTTCGCGCGTCAGCGCCCGGATCTGCTCCGGCGTCCCCAGGATCGGCCGGCCGTACGAGGTCGGGCGGTAGGCCTCTTCGGAGAGCCGCCGGGCCAGGAACCGGTCGGGGTCGTCCTCGGTCAGGCGCACCTCGTCGAGCACGACGAGCCGCTCGCGGTCGAGCTCGGCCTGGTCGAAGCTCGCGTTGACCGCGATGTCGGCGAGGAGCGCGATGCCCGCCACCGCCTGGCCGGCGGGCAGCAGCAGGTCGAAGTGGGTGAAGTCGTAGGAGGTGAACGCGTTGTCCTGACCCCCGACGCCCTCCACCATCCGGTCGATGGAGCCGGGCGGACGCGTCGGCGTGCCCTTGAAGAGCATGTGCTCGAGGTAGTGAGAGAGGCCGAGCTCGTCGGGCGCCTCGTCGCGGCCGCCGACCCGCATCCAGAGCTGGAGCGCGACCACCTCGCTCGCGCGCTGCTCCTGCACGATCAGGACGACGCCGTTGCCGAGCACGTGACGCTCCGGGCGGGGTCGCCCCGGGTCCTCGCCGCGCGCGACGCCACCGCGCGCCAGGAGCAGGAGAAGGGCGGTCACCACGAGCGGGGGGACCCGAACGCACATCCGTCAGGAGCGTACCATCAAACGGAAGGGGACGCGAGGACGCGGCGGGGGGAGTCTCTCACCCCCGAGAGACCGTGCGCGGCTCGCCGCGGCGCCGCGGGAGCGGCCTCGCCCCGTGGCGCGGCGCCCGCGCCGGGTCACTCAGGCCCCGGAGGCCCCTCCGGCTCGATCGCGTCGGTCGCGAGACGAGATCGCCCGGGTGGCCGCAGGACGTGCAGCTCACTCTCACGGCGCACGCCGCGACTTCCCCAACACCGGCGGCGGGCATTCGCGCGATGTCGGCTCGACTCCTCCAGAGCCTCGCGCCGGGCGGGTCAACGCAGGTCAACCTGCGACGATCCCGAACGGGACGCCGTCCCGCGCCGTCTGCCGCTGGTCTATGATGGTCGTCCGGTAAACATCGCCCGGACTGAAGTCCGGGGCCTTCAGAGAAAGGAGCCCGTGCTTGAGCCCGAGAGCCTGGCCTTGCGGTTCCAGGTTGACGGTTCGTCGGCCCGCCTCGCTGCGCGGTAGCCTCCCCGTCCAGCACCACCGTCGTTTCGACGGCATTTCATGTGACGTGGGTCCGCGACGCGGGTGGGAAACTACCATGCAGATCGGCGCTCCTCCCCGCCCTGAAGGGCGAGGTTTCCGCGTCGGGAGCGTTCTATGAGGCCAGGGTGGCGAGGCTCGCTCCTGGCCGCGCTGCTGGTCCTGGGCGCGGCCCTCCCCGCGCAGGCCCAGCTCTTCCTGGCGTCGCGCCCGCACCCGGAGTTCGCGATCGGCCCGCTGTTCGTCCGTGCCAGCGTGGGGCCGGCGCTCGGCCCGGTCACGGTCGACGTCCTCTGGAGCCTGGAGATCCCGTCCACCCGGAGCGCCGGTACCCTCGAGCAGGATCTCTACCTCCTGTGGCCCGGCGAGGTCGGCGATCTGACGGCACCCGGCCCGCCCGATCCCGCGCTCGCCCGCGACCTCGAAGCTCGCGGGTTCGCGACGCTCGCCGAGGGTCGGCTGCCGCTCTCGGCTCTGAGCCTCTATCACGTCGGCCAAGACCGGAAGCCCGAGCCGCTCGGCGGCGCGCCGTTCGTGACCTACGTCCGGAGCGACCGCGCCTTCGGGCTCAGCGCGCCGGCGACCCTGATCCGCATCCCGTGGACGCCGAGGCTCGCGAACCGCGCCTGGCTGGTCGACCTCCGCATGCGCGTCCCCGCTCTCGTCAAGCCCGAGAGGGCGCTCTGGATCGAGAAGGCCTTCTGGGGGCCCCGGCACGTGGTCTCGCTCGGCTACTACCAGGTCCAGGGCCGCGCCCTCTTCCCGTTCTACTTCGCGCAGCGGGATCGCGTCGTCCCGCTCGGCGAGGCGCCGGCCGAGCTGCTGATCAACTTCGCGGACGTCGACCACCTCAAGGTCGAGCAGGTCGTCCCCGAGTCGAGCACCCGGCGGCTCAGCGAATCGCTCGAGAGCACCGAGGTCGTCTCGACCTATCTCGACAAGTCGCGGGGCGTCGCCCCCCAGCAGCTCACGGTGCACTTCGGCTACTTCTCGAGGCTGCAGGGGCTCGCGGTGATCCTGATTCCGCTGGTCTTCTTCGTCCTCGGCAACCTGGCGGGGCCGCTGCTCCAGCGCCTGGCCGCGAGGCTCCACCGGACCCTCACGGCCCGCGTCCAGCTCGGCCGCCCCCAGACGGCCCCGCGGGGGCGGCAGGCCGGCCCGGTCGTCTCGCGCGACACGCTCGCGCGCCTCGTCCCCGGGGAAACGACCTACGACGAGGTGATCCGGCTCTGCGGGCCGGACGCGGAGCACCACGAGCAGCTCGGGGCGCCCGGGCGCCGGACCCTCGTCTACCGCGGCCGGCGCCTGGTCCCCTACCGCAAGCGCGCGTTCTGGCTGCTCTCGACGCTGAGCCACTGGGACGTCGAGGAGCACACGACCCAGATCGAGCTCGAGGACGATCGCGTGCGCCAGGTCCAGGCCCACGTCCGCCGCTCCCGCAGCGCCGCGCCCGCGACGCCGTAGCGCCTCGGCTCGACGCGACCGGGCATGCGCCCGGCGGGAGCGTCAGTGGGCCAGGTGGTAGGGAACGTCGGTGACGATGACGTCCTTCCGGAACAGGAGCGCCCCCTTGATCAGGAGCGCCGTCTGATTGTGGAGCAGGTGCTGCCACCAGCGGTGGGGGATGAACTCGGGGAGGACGACCGTCACCACCCGCCGGATCTCCCCCTGCTCCTCCTGCAGGTGGTCGATGTACTCGAGGAGCGGGGTGAGCACGGACCGGTAGGGCGACGTGAGGATCACGAGCGGGACCCCCATCCCCCACTTGATCCACTTCTCCTCAAGGGCCCGCGTGGCCGCGGGGTCCGTCTCCACGTAGACGGCCTTCGCCTCCGGCGAGAGCAGCTTCGCGTACTGCACGGCGGCGACCACGCCGCGATGGACGTCGCCGATCGGCACTAGGACGGTGTGGCGGATCGGCGGCGGCCCGCCGTAACCCTCGAGCGAGAGCTGGTCGGCCACGAGCGCGTAGTGCCGGTTGACCGTCTGGAACATGAGGACCAGGATCGGCACCAGGAGCACGACGATCCAGGCGCCGTGGGTGAATTTCGTAACCGCGATGACGAGCGTCACCACGCCGGTGAGGAGGGCGCCGGCGCCGTTGATCAGGAGCCGCCACCGCCACCCCGCGCCCCGCTCCCGGTACCAGTGCCGGACCATCCCGGCCTGCGAGAGCGTGAACGAGATGAAGACGCCCACCGCGTAGAGCGGGATCAGCGCGTGGGTGTCGCCGCGGAAGGCGATGATCAGGAGGGCGGCGAAGGCGCCGAGGATCACGATGCCGTTCGAGAAGACGAGACGATCGCCGCGCTTCGCGAACTGGCGCGGCGCGTAGCGGTCTTGGGAGAGGAGCGACGCCAGCCGCGGAAAGCCGGCGAACGAGGTGTTGGCGGCGAGGATCAGGATCATCGCCGTCGCCGCCTGGATCAGGTAATAGAAGGCCCCGCGGCCGAAGAGCGCCCGCCCCAGCATCGACACCACCGTCTCGTGCTCGACCGGCACCACCCGGTAGGCCTGGGCGAGCAGGGTGAGCCCGAGGAAGAGCACGGCGAGGATCCCCGCCATCCAGCGGCTGGTGACGGCCGCGTTGTGCGCCTCCGGCTCCTTGAACGCGGGCACGCCGTTCGAGATCGCCTCCATTCCCGTCATCGCGGTGCAGCCCGACGCGAACGCGCGCAGGACGAGGAAGCCGGAGAGCGTGGTCGCCGGGTGCACGACGGTCTCGGTGAGCGGCTGGACGTCCCCGAGTGCCCACCGGATCAGGCCGGTCAGGACGAGGGCCCCGAAGGTGAAGATGAAGAGGTAGGTGGGCACCGCGAAGATGCGGCCCGACTCGCGGACGCCGCGCAGGTTGCCGAAGGCGATCACGGCGATGCAGGCGACCCCGAGGGTGACCCGGTACGGGAAGAGCGCGGGGAACGCCGACGTGATGGCGGCGACGCCGGCCGCGACCGACACCGCGACCGTCAGCACGTAGTCGATCATCAGCGAGGCCGCCGCCACGAGGCCCGGGGTCGGACCGAGGTTGACGCGGGCGACGATGTACGAGCCGCCGCCGTTGGGGTACGCGTGGATCGTCTGCTGGTAGGAGATCGCCACGACGATCAGGAGGAGCGCGATGGCGACCGCGACCCAGATCGCGAGCCCCAGGGCCGCCGAGCCCGCGAGGATGAGAACCCGAAGGATTTCCTCGGTCGCGTACGCGGTGGACGAGAGCGCGTCGGAGGCGAAGACAGCCAGCGCGACCTTCTTGGAGAGACGCTCGTGGCGGGCCAGGGAGAGCGGCATCGGGGCGCCGACCACGAAGCGCTTCAAGAGATGGGTTTCCATCGTCCTCCTGTCGCGCCCGGCGGTGGCGCGCCCGCGCGATCAGATGCGCCTTCTATCATAACCGCCCGGGGCGACCGAAACGGGTCGGTTGCGTGAGGCTAGGGGCCCACGCGCGGGCGGGCGTCCCGCTCGAGAAAATAGTTGATCCAGGAGGAGGTCCCGGCGAGCCCGGGGTCGGCCGGCGGGATGTAGGCGCGGAGCCCGTCGAGCCGCCCCGCGGCTCGGGCGCGCGCGTACACCGCCCCCCAGATGCACGGCTTGTCCTCGACCTCGCAGCGCCCGTGGGCGGTGCCCCCGCACGGCCCGTTCCGCTCGTGCTTGGGGCAGGTCATCGGGCAGACGTACTCGAGGTCCCCGAGCACGCAGTTGCCACAGGCCTGGCAGCCGAACGCCGGCTGCTTGAGCGCGAACTCGAGCCGCTCGACGGCGCGGGCCAGGCCGCGCGACCGGTCGATCGCGCGGAAGATCCCGCGGAGGCCCTTCCGGAGCCACGTCTCGCGGCGGACCGGGAACAGGCGGCCGAGCGTGTCGAGGACGAGCGGGATCGCCTCGCGGGGCGGGCGGCGCGCCCGCGGGGCCTCCCGGTACAGGTAGAAGCCGTCGAGGCGGCCGAACCGGAGCTCCGCCGCGAACTCCTGCCAACGCGGCGCGAGCACGTCGCTCCGCGCGATGAGGCGGGCGATCAGCTCGGGGTCCTGGGTGCCGCCGATGTAGGCGCCGGCGTAGCCGAGCCCCCGCAGCACGGCGATCGTCCGCGCCGCACGCTCGAGCCGGGCGCCGAGTCCGCCGTCGGCGCCGGCGCTCTCGCGCTCGACGAGTGCCAAGAGCTCGGGCGGGACCCAGCAGCCGGGCGGCTCGCCGCGCGCCATCTTCGCGGCCGTCCTTGGACCGAGCAGGTAGACGTTGCCGACGAGGGGCAGCCGGAGCCCGCGCTCGTCGACCCAGCGCTTGAGCTCCCGGAACTTCTCGGCGTCCCAGCCGACCTGGGTGATCGCGTAGTCGGCCCCCGCCCGGGCCTTCTTCTCGAGCTTCAGGTACTGGTAGACACAGTCGGACTCGAGGTACTTGAAGGGAGAGACGGCGACGGCCACGTGGAACGGCGGGCCCGCCCGCCGTAGCTCGGCGATCAGCGAGACGAGCTGGACGGCATCGATATCGTAGACGGCCGGGGGCCGGTCCTGGCCGACGGGCGCCGTCGGCCAGTCGCCCGACATCGCGAAGACGTTCTCGATGCCGAGTGCCGCCGCGTCCTCGAGCAGCTTGCGGAGGCCGTGCCGGTCGAGGTTGACGCAGGTAACGTGGAGGCTCGGGGTGAGGCCGCGCGCGCGGGCGGCGGCGCCGATGCGGAGGGGGTCGTGCCCGGGGGCGCCGCCGGCATAGGAGGTGATGCTGCCCGCGACGACGCCGGGCACGCGCGCCAGCCCGGTGGCGATCTCGAGCAGCCGCGCCTCGCGGGCGAGTCGGCTCGCCACCAGCTCGACCAAGTAGCAGAAGCGCCCCGCCGCGAGCGCCGCCCGGAGCGGGTTAGAGCTCGCCACGAACGATCTTGGTTCCCTCGACCATCGCGGCCAGCTTCTCGAACGCGACCTCGCCGGACAGGTGGAGGAGCCCGCAGTCGGGGTTGATGTACAGGCGCTCGGCGGGGACCACGTCGAGGGCGCGGCGGATGCGCTCCCCGACCATCGCGGGGGTCTCCACCGTTTGGCTCTTGACGTCGATGACCCCGAGCCCGAGCTCGAACCGCGGCTCGAACTCCCGGAAGAGCCCCAGGTCCTCGACCCCCCGCCGCGCGAACTCGAGCGTGAGCTGGTCGAGCTTTGCCTCCAGGATGGCGGGGAAGAGGTAACGGTAGCTCCCCTCCCAGGACGGCTTGCCGTAACGGTTGCCGTAGCAGACGTGCAGACCGATCTTCGCCTCCACCCCGTCCACCATGACGTTCAGGGCCGGGATGCTCCAGGTCAGGTCCTCGGGGAAGCCCGAGTAGTAGGGCTCGTCAACCTGCAGGTAGGTCGCCCCCGCCTTGACCAGCTCGCGCAGCTCGAGGTTCAGCGCGCGGGCCACGTCGAGCGCGAACTCGGCCTCGTCTTTGTAGTGCTCGTTGCGGATGCGCTTGACGAGCGAGTGGGGCCCGGTGGGCATCTTGCCGCGGATCACGCTGTCGTAGAAATCGTAGTAGAACTTCTTCGACCCGTGGTCAATCTCGACGCCCGGCAGCCGGAGCGCGAAGTAGTCGATCAGGTTGTCGCGGCGTAGCTCGCCGTCGGTGACGATGTCGATGCCCGCCGCCTCCTGGTCCTTGATCGCGGCCTTCACCGCGGTGTCGTGGATCTCGTCGAGATCGTGCCGGCTGATGCGCCGGAGGAAGTAGTCCGTCTTGAGGCGCTCGAGCCAACCCGGCATCGCGTAGGATCCGACGACGGCCGTCGGGAGCAGGGGCAGCTGGTTCGTCATCGTCGCCGGCGGGGGCCCCGGCCCCGCCCTCTTCGCGCGTCGGTCGCCACGCTCGTGCTCCAGTCTTCCCGCCGGTCAATCCCGCTGGGAGGTGTAGAGGATCTTGGTCCGCGAGTCCGGGCGGTAGTGGAAGGGCGCGAAGTGCACGTCGTACCCTGCGCGCGCGCCGACCTCGCGGAGGAGGGCCCCGTTGATCCAGTTCACGACCGAGCCGTCGAGCTTGCCCGGGCCCCGGAAGCCCTGCCCGTACTCGTCCATGTCCGTGACGAAGATGTCCTGCACCTGGAGGAAGCCGCGCGGGTGGAGGAGTGGCACCGTGTTCAGGAAGCTCTCGACGGCGCCGGTGGACAGATGGAACCGTACCTCCGCGGGGGCCGCGCGCACGCACTCCTCGATGTGGGCCGGGTCGAGGCCGCTCGGCAGCCGCGCGGCGGCGAGGTCCTCCAGCTCGACGAGCCGCTCCTCGAGCCTCACCGCCCGCCAGACCGCCTGCCAAAACTCGACGCCGCGCCGGCGGTCTGGAAGGTAGTCCGGCCCGACCCCGAGGAACTTCCCGATCGTGCGCGCGAGCTCCTCCGCCGGCAGCTCGAATTCCTCCGCGATCGCGGCGGCCGCGACGGCGGGCAGGTAGGCGCGCGTCTCTACCGCGAAGAAGCGGCCGTCCTTGCGCACCATCTCGTCGGTCGGGAGGTTGTCGTACACGTTGGTCAGGTGGATGTGGAGGAGTTTGTACCGCAGGAACGCCAGCGTCTTGAAGGGGTTGAGCGCGTCGAGCGCGATGAAGCTCGAGATCTCCCGGTGTCCCCGCACCGCCTGCGCCGCCCGGTCGAGGATGCGGCTCGAGTAGTCGCTCAGCAGAAAGCGGAGCCGCGGGTAGAAGCCGCGCCCCCGCTCGGCGTCGAGCTCCCGGAAGCGGTCGAGCCACTGGGCGGCCCGCGCGCCGGTGCCCACGCCGATCTCGAGCACGAAGATCTCGGGCGGGAGCTGGTTGCGCATCTCAAGGTCGCGCAGCAGGGTCCAGAAGTCCGCGACGGCGTCGGCGATCGCCTGGGGGTGGTTGGCATCGGATCGACCGCTCGGCAGCACGTGCTCGAAGGGCCGCCCCGACACCGCCTCCCACGCGGCGACGTGCTGCCAGAAGAGGGTGTTGAAGCTCCAGATCACGCTCGCGCGGAGGGGGCCGAACGACTCGAGCGCCACGCCGCGAGGCTCGTGCTCGAGGGCGGCCGCGAGCGCCGGGGCGAGCCCCTCGCGCGTGGCCTGCCGGACGTCGATCGCCAGCTCCACGAGCGGCATCGACGCGCCGCGGCAGTCGACCGCCCGACGGACCGCGACCGCCTCGCGGAAGCTCTGGCGGTACTGGATCCAGTCGAGGTGCACCCGCAGACGCGCGAGCATCCGCCGATCGGCCGGCGCCGACTCGAGCGCGGCCACCACCTCCCCCACCAGGGCGGCCGCCCCCGCGCGCTCGCCCGGCAGGAAATTCACATGCAGGATCATCGGTGTGGCGCCACTCTAATCCCCGGCCCCGACGAACGCAAACCGCCCGGCCCCGGGACGCCCCGCGGGGGGAGGCAGCGCCTCGCTCAGCCAGCCCGCGCGCGGACGGCGGCGCGGGCCGCGGCAGGCCGCGGCGCGTAGAACGACGGCTCGGGAGCGTCGCGCAGGCTGTCGCGCGTGAACTCGATGAGATGGTGGCTCACCACGGCGCTGTGGATCAGGTGCTCCACGCGCCCGGCCCGCAGCATCTGCCACGCCATCCGCCAGAACACCCGCCGGTAGTGCCCGCGCGCGCCGAGCCGCCAGAAGAGCCGCAGGAGGATCGCGGCGCCGCGCCCGACGCTCGCCGGAGCCAGGCGCGCCGGATTCAGGGGAAAGCGCCGCCGCCGCCGGAAGGTGTGGCGCTGGTTATAGGCGTAGCGGGCGTAGAGGAACTCCGGGGTGTAGGCCGCCCGAATGCACCGCCGCCACATCTCGAGCACGGTCTCTTCGGGCAGCCGGAACCGGACGTTCGACTCGCGCGCGGGGTCCTCGAGCAGCCGCCCCTCGCGGGCCAGCCGCTCCCAGAGCGGCGTCTTCGGGAGCGCGTACAGGACGTTGATCGTCAGGATCGGGATCTGCGAGGCGTCGATGAACTCGAGGATGTGGTCGGCCGTCTCGGGGGTGTCCGTGTCGAGCCCGAGGATGATGCCCGACACCACCTCCAGGCCGTAGCTGTTGATGCGCCGCACGGCCTCCACGATCGGCAGCCGAAGGTTCTGCTCCTTGGACATCGCGCGCAGCGCCGCCGGCTCGGGCGTCTCGATGCCGCAGAAGACCGTGACGAACCCGGCCTCCCGCATCAAGGCCAGGACACGCTCGTTCTTCGCGATGTTGAGGGTCGCCTCGCACGAGAGGCGGAGGGGATAGCGGTTCCGCGCCTGCCACGCGACGAGATGCGGGAGCAGCTCGAGCGCGGCCTTCTGGTTGCCGATGAAGTTATCGTCGACGAAGTAGACGGCCTGCGCGCCGCCCGCGCGGAGGCGCTCCAGCTCGGCGAGCACCTGCGCGGGCTGCTTGAGGCGGGGATTCCGTCCGTACAGCGCCGGGATGTCGCAGAACTCGCAGGTGTACGGGCACCCGCTCGAGAACTGGATGCTCGCGAGGAAGTACTCGCGCAGGGAGATGAGCTCATAGGCTGGGATCGGGAAGTCGTCGAGCGGCAGCCGCGTCGTCGTGGTGAAGGCGAGCTGGCGCCACGGGCGTCCGCTGTGCGTGTCGAGGTACTCGATGACGCGGTCGGTGGCGTCGCCCACTTCGCCGATGTGCAGGATGTCGGCCTTCGGGTACGACTCGGGACACCCTGAGACCGACGGGCCGCCGAGGACGACAGGCCGGCCGGCGGCGTGGGCGCGGCCGACGATGTCGTCGATGTGCGGCCGCTGGACGTGCATGCCGGAGACGAACACCGCGTCGGCCCACCCGAACTCCTCCGGGGTCACCGGGCGCGCGTTCTCGTCCACGAGGCGCACGCCCCAGGCCGCGGGGAGGTAGCTCGCGACCACGAGCAGCCCCTGCGGCGGCATGAACGCGCGGACCCCCCCCAGCAGCGCGTACGAATGATGGAAGGTGCCGAACGAGGGCGTGTAGCGCGGGAAGACGCACAGGATGTTGCGCACCGTGGTCGGCGTGTACGGAGTCCGCATCGGCGGGGACCGGCCGATCCCCGTCCTCAAGAATACTACAGGCTCGGCTATAATCCGGCGCGGAGGTCGCCATGCGCGTCGCAGAGTCGACGGCCGTCGTGACCGGCGGCGCCTCGGGACTCGGGCGCGCCACCGCGGAGCGCCTCGTCGCCGGGGGCGGGCGGGTGACCCTCGTCGATCGTCCAGCCTCGGCCGGCGCCGAGGTGGCGCGTCAGCTCGGCACAAACGCCCTGTTCGCCGCCGCCGACGTGACGAGCACCGACGAGGTGGCGGCCGCCCTCGACCAGGCCCGGGAGCGGTTCGGCGGGATCCACGTGCTCGTGAACTGCGCGGGCATCGGCCTCGCCCAGCGGACGGTCGGCAAGCAGGGTCCGGCCCGGCTCGACGATTTCACCCGCGTGATCCAGGTCAACCTGATCGGAACGTTCAACTGCATCCGGCTCGGCGCCACGGCGATGGCCGCCAACGCGCCGACCGCCGACGGCGAGCGGGGCGTGATCATCAATACGGCCTCGGTGGCGGCCTTCGACGGCCAGATCGGGCAGGCCGCCTACGCGGCGTCCAAGGGCGGCATCGTCGGCCTGACGCTGCCGGTCGCGCGGGACCTCGCTGAGCTCGGCATCCGCGTCGTCACGATCGCGCCCGGCCTCTTCGACACGCCGCTCCTGGCGTCGCTGCCCGAGCCCGTGCGCGCCTCGCTCGCCAAGCAGGTCCCGTTCCCGGGCCGCCTCGGCCGCCCCGCGGAGTACGCGGCGCTCGCCCTGCAGATCATCGAGAACGCCATGCTGAACGGGGAGACGATCCGCCTCGACGGCGCGATCCGGATGCAGCCACGCTGACCGGGGCGCGCCCCGCCTCGACGGGGCGCCGGGCGCGGGTCCGGAGGCGCCGCCGGGGCGCGGTCCTGTTCGAGGCGCGCTCGGCGCTCTCGGGGCGCATCCGCGTCGTCCAGCGCGGGCCGGAGCGCCGGCTGATGATCGGCGGGGAAATCCAGTCGGTCTACTTCCCCGGCGGCGACTGGGCGCCGGCCGAGCGCGAATACTGGGCGCGCGCCCTCGCCCCGGCGCGCGGCCTCCCGCGCCGGCCGCGTGTCCTGCTGGTGGGCCTCGGCGGCGGCACCCAGATCCACCTGCTCCGGCGCGCGATCGAGCGCGCGCGCATCACCGTCGTCGAGCACGACCCGCTCGTCATCCGGATCGCCCAGGACTGGTTCGGCCTCGCGGCGCAGGACGGCCTCGAGATCCTCTGCGCCGACGCCGCCGCGGCCGTCCGCCGGCTCCGGCTCGGCCGCCACCGCTTCGACTTCATCATGGACGACATCTCGTACGCGGCGCCGGCCGCCGACGCGATCGGCCTGGCGCGAGGCCTCGCGCGGTTGCTGGCCCCGCGCGGCACCATCGTGCTGAACCAGCACCAGCGGCCGGCCGCGCAGGCGGTGGCGGAAGCGGTGACGGACCTGTTGCCGTCCGTCCGGCTCGAGCGCGTGCGGCGCTCGGTCGAGAACGTCCTGGTCGTCGCGCGGCGGTGGGCGCGCTAGGAGGGCCGCGGGGCGACGGGGGTCGGGACACGCGACCGATATCGGGGTCGCCTGGGGCGACGCCCGCGAACGATCTCGCTCCCGTCCAGACGCTGCGTCCCGTCGCCGTCCAGGTCGGAGGGCTCGAGGACACGTCCCCCGCGCGAGGCGCCAGCGGCGCGCCCTTGTTCGCCGGGCCGGCGCGAGTCTCGGCCGGCCCTCCATGCGAGGTTCTCCGCCGGGTCGCGAGGCCGCCGCCGGGCGCGGCCGCTCTGCCGTCCGGACGGAGTCGAGGCCCACGTTTTCCTTCGAGGCCGAATCCTTCGTTGCTACCCTGAAGACGTTGCGCGACCCCGCTCTCCTGGCCTTCAAGGGATCGCTCTCGGCGCTGGTGACCGGGGGACTCCTGCTCCTGGCTGCCGCCGGCCTCCTCGAGTCCCCCGCGGTGCAGCTCCGGCTCGCGAGCCTCCTCCCCGGTCTGACCTGGGTCATCATCGGCGCGGGCGTCCTCCTCGCGTGGCGCTTCGACCGGATCCGCGTGATCTTCGCGCTCGTGGTGATCGCCCTCACTACCTGGAGCGTCGCCTTCTTCCCGGCGGGCGCGGCCGAGCGAGCCGGGCGCGGGGGGATCGTGTGGGGCACGCTCGTGTTCCTCCTCCCCCTCGACCTCGCCGTCTTCGCCTGGTTCACGGAGCGGGGGCTCCTCTCCCGGGCCGGACGGCTCAACGCCACCCTCATCGCGACGGAGCTCGCCGCGGTGCTCCTGCTGTGCGCCGACGCCTCGGTCGGCCCGCCCCGGCTTCTCCTCCGGATCGAGGACTACGCGCACCTCGCCCTGCCGGCCCTCGCCGTCTTCGCGGCGGCGTTCGTCGTCACCGCCGCGCGCTTCGCGCTCCGACGGGGGGCCGTGGATGCGGGCTTCGTGTGGGCGCTGGTCGGCGCGTTCCTCGCGCTCCGCGGCGGCGGCTCGCCGCTCTCGACGGCTCTCTACCTCGCCGCGGCGGCCCTCATCCTCGTCGTCTCCCTGATCGAGGAGTCCTACGCACTCGCCTACGTGGACGAGCTCACGGGGCTCCCGGGCCGCCGGGCGCTCAACGCGGCGCTGCTCAAGCTCGGGCCGCGCTACACGCTCGCGATGGTCGACATCGACCACTTCAAGAAGCTCAACGACACCCACGGCCACCTCGTTGGCGACCAGGTCCTCCGGAAGGTCGCCGCCGCCCTCGCGCGGGTCACGGGGGGCGGGCACGCGTTCCGCTACGGCGGGGAGGAGTTCGCGGTGATCTTTCCCGGCTGCTCGGTGGACGAGACGCTGCCCCACCTCGAGGGGCTGCGCCAGAGCATCGAGGACTCGGCCTTCGTCGTCCGCGCCGTCGACCGGCCCCGCCGGAAACCGAAGAAGGCCATCCCGGCCCGGCGGCCCCGGAAGACGCTCCACATCACCGCGAGCGTCGGCGCCGCCGCGCCAAACGGGCGCGTGGCCACGCCGAACCAGGTCCTGGAGGCGGCGGACAGCGCCCTCTACCGGGCCAAGCGCGCCGGCCGGAACCGCGTGGCCAGCTGACGCGTCGAGCGCCGGAGCCCGGGATTGAGAGGCCCGCGTCCGGGTGACGGGCGTCGACCCGGATCGCGGTCGCCCAGTCGGTGGCCCGCTCAGCCCCGCTGAAGCCGCTTGTACTTGAGCCGGTGCGGCTGCTCTGCCTCCACCCCGAGCCGCTTCTTCCGGTCGGCCTCGTACTCGGCGTAGTTGCCCTCGAACCAGAGAACACGGCTCTCGCCCTCGAAGGCGAGCATGTGAGTCGCGACCCGGTCCAGAAACCAGCGGTCGTGGCTGATCACCAGGGCCGAGCCTGCGAAGTCGAGGAGCGCGTCTTCAAGGGCGCGGAGCGTGTCCACGTCGAGATCGTTGGTCGGCTCGTCGAGCAGGAGCAGGTTGCCGCCGGCCCGGATGACCTTCGCCAGGTGCACGCGGTTGCGCTCGCCACCGGAGAGGTCGGCGACCCTCTTCTGCTGGTCGCCGCCCTTGAAGTTGAAGGAGGCGACCCAGGCGCGGGACGGGACCTGGCGGGGGCCGAGCGTGAGGGTCTCCTCTCCGCCGGAGATTTCCTCCCAGACGGTCTTCCGGCCGTCGAGGGTGTCGCGGCTCTGGTCGACCCATGCGAGCTTCACGCTCTCGCCCACGCGGAGCTCGCCGGCGTCGGGGGGCTCCTGGCCGACGATGAGCCGGACGAGCGTCGTCTTGCCGGCGCCGTTGGCGCCGACGACGCCGACGATCCCGCCCCGCGGCAGGTTGAACGAGAGGTCGTCGATCAGCAGCCGGTCGCCGTAGCCCTTGGAGACGTGCTCGGCGCGCACGACGAGGTCACCCAGGCGCGGACCCGGCGGAATCGTGATCTCGACCGCCTCGGCGCGGCCCTCCTGCTGCTGCGCGAGCAGGGCCTCGTAAGAGGTGAGGCGGGCCCGGCTCTTGGCCTGGCGGGCGCGGGGCGCCTGGCGCACCCACTCGAGCTCGCGCGCGAGCGTACGCTGGCGTGCGGATTCGGCCTTCTCCTCGTGGGCTAGCCGCTGCCGCTTCTGCTCGAGCCACGAGGAGTAGTTGCCCTCCCACGGGATGCCCTTGCCCTGGTCGAGCTCGAGGATCCAGCCGGCGACGTTGTCGAGGAAGTAGCGGTCGTGGGTGATCGCGACGACCGTGCCCGGGTACTCCTTGAGGAAGCGCTCGAGCCAGGCGACCGACTCCGCGTCGAGGTGGTTCGTGGGCTCGTCGAGCAGCAGCAGGTCGGGCTTCTGGAGGAGCAGCCGGCAGAGCGCGACGCGCCGCCGCTCGCCGCCCGACAGCGTCCGGGTCGTCTGCTCGCCGGGCGGCACCCGGAGGGCGTCCATGGCGATATCCACGGTGCGGTCGAGGTCCCATCCGCCGACCGCCTCGATCTGGTCCTGGAGCCGCGCCTGCTCGGCCAGCGCTCGGTCGAGCGCGGCGTCGGCCAGGGGCGCGCCGAGCCGGGCGCTCACCGCCTCGAACGCGGCCAGCAGCGCGCGCGTCTCGGCGACGCCCTCCTCCACCGAGCCGCGCACGTCCTTGTCGGGATCGAGCTCGGGCTCCTGCGGGAGGTAGCCGATCCGCACCCCCTCGGCGGGAAGGGCCTCGCCCAGGAAGTCCTGGTCGACGCCGGCCATGATCCGGAGGAGCGTGCTCTTGCCCGCGCCGTTCGGGCCGAGGACACCGATCTTCGCCCCGGGGTAGAACGCGAGCCAGATGCCGCGGAGGATCTCCCGCTTGGGCGGCACGACCTTCCGGAGCTCCTTCATCGTGAAGATGAACTGGTGGGCCATCGCCCTACGCGCGCCTCACGGTGTGGGCTCGCCGATCCGCCGGCCGACGATCACGAGGTCCCGCTCGATGCCGTCGAGCTCTGCGACGCGTGGGAGCCGGCCCCACCGCGCGAAGTCCAGGGCCTCGAAGAGCCTGAGGCTCGGCGTGTTGTGCGCGAAGACGAAGCCGAGCAGCGTCCGGAGCCCAAGCGCCGGGGCCCGCCGGACCGCCTCGCCGAGGAGGCCGCGGCCGATGCCCCGGCCCTGGACCTGCGGCGCCACGTACACGCTGACCTCCGCGGTCGCCTGGTACGCCGGGCGCCCGTAGAAAGACTGGACGCTGAGCCAGCCGACGACCTGGCCGTCGCGCTCCGCCACCCAGACCGGGCGCCGCGCCGGCGTGTGCGCCCGGAACCAGTCGAGCCGCGTTTCGACCGACACCGCGTCGACGTCCGCCGTCGCCATCCGGCCGGGGATGCTCGCGTTGTAGATGGCGACGATCGCCGGCAGATCCGCTTCCAGGGCGTCGCGGATCGGGCGCGGCTCCGCGGCCGACATCGGCGCTCAGAAGATCGCGAGCGGGTTCACCGGCGAGCCGGTGGCGTTGGCGAGCCGGAGCGGCGCGATCGCGAGCATGAACTCCCACCGCTTACGCGCCGCGCACGCCCGCGCCAGCTCCTCGAGGTTGCAGTTGTCGATCAGCCACAGGCCCATGGCGACCAGACAGGCGATGTGTAGGGGGTGTCCGACGGCCGGGTGCGTGGTCGGGCTCACGTCGTTGTGGGTGTCGGTGCCGAGCATGGCGACGCCGCGCGCGCGAAACCACGGCGCGCACGCCACGTGGGCGGCGGGAGAGCCGTCCCGGAGCGGGTGCCGCGGGCCGTGGGCCAGCCGGCGCCCGTAGTAGCCGGTGCGAATCAGCAGCACGTCCCCGGGCTCGACCCGCACGCCGGCGGCCGCCTCGGCCGCCTCGAGATCCTCCGGCATCACCCCCTCGCCCGACTCGAGCCACCGCCCGCGCCTGGCGGCGACGTCGAGGAGCACGCCGCGCGAGACGACCCCGTCGTGCAGCAGCTCGACGGACTCGACCTGCGCGCCCTCGCGCGAGGTGACGAGGTTGCAGGACCGCCCGTTGTAGATCTTGCCCTGCCAGAAGAAGTGGGCGGGCGTGTCCACGTGCGTGATCGTGTAGCCGTGGAAGACCATCCCGATGAACTCGGAGGCGCCCCGCCGCTCGAGCGCGCGCGCGGGCGGGCACGTGTCGCGCCCCTCGCCGCTGTCCACCATGAAGCGCAGCGTCTGGAAGGTCGTGTCGGCCGTCAGCTCGGTCGCGATCGGCCGCGCGCACGTGACGGTGACGCCGTCGCGGACGAGGGCGGCCGCCCGCACCCGCGTCGCGGGCGTGACGAGGTTCAGGGTTCCGAGCTGGTCGTCGGTACCCCAGCGCCCCCAGTTGCTGAGCGTGTCCATCAGCCGCGCAAAGTCCGTGTCCGTCGCGATATCGGCCATGTGGGTTCTCCGGAGTTCTAGAGTGCGCCCGGGAGGAGCCGGCGATGTTCCGGCATCATGCAGCGATCCTGGACGACCCGGATGCCGGCGCGGGCGAGCCGCTCGGCGGTGGCGGCGTGGGTGATGCCGAGCTGGAACCAGACGACCGCGGGCGGCGCCGCCATGGCCAGGATCTCCTCGGCGTGCGCCGGCAGGTGCCGCGGCGCCCGGAAGACCTCGACCACGTCGGCGGGCTCTCCGAGGTCGGCGACGCGGTCGAGGGCGGCCGCGCCGTGGACGACCCGGCCGCTGAGGCGCGGATTGACGGGCAGGATGCGGTAGCCCCGGGCGGCCAGGTACGCCGGCACGTCGTAGGCCGGCTCGCCGGACCGCGCCTTGGCCCCGAGCACCGCGATCGTCCGCGCCTCGGCGAGGATCAGGCGGAGACCGTCGTCGTCGTCGATGAGGTTGACGCGCCAGGCGGCCACGGCCGACAGTATACGGGAGCCCGCGGGGAGCGGGCCGCGAAACCGGCGCCGGCGGCCGACCGGGGCCTACTTGATCGCGACCGCTTTGACCTGCTTGTAGTCGGTGACGCCCTTGAGCGCCTTCAGGATGCCGTCCTGGAGGAGGGTCGTCATCCCCTCGGCCTGCGCGGTGGCCGCGATCTCGGACACGCGCGATCGAGTCTGGACCATCTTCTTGATGCCGTCGCTGGCGATCAGAAGCTCGTGGATGCCGGCCCGGCCCCGGTAGCCGGTCTGGTTGCAGTTGGCGCAGCCGCGGCCCCGGTACAGCATGAACTTGTCGTTGTAGTGCACGCCGACCTTCTCGAACTCGCGCTCGCCATAGCCCATCACGAGCCCGATGAACTCGTCGATCTCCGGATGGTACGCCTCCCTGCAGCCCGAGCAGATCCGCTTGACCAGGCGCTGGGCCATGATGCCGAGGAGCGCGTCGGCGAAGTTGAACGGGTCCAGGCCCATGTCGAGCAGCCGCACCACGGTCTCGGCGGCGCTGTTCGTGTGCAAGGTCGAGAAGACGAGGTGACCGGTGAGCGAGGCCTCGATGCCCGCGTGGGCAGTCTCCTCGTCGCGCATCTCACCGATCATAATCACGTCGGGGTCGGCGCGGAGGAAGGAGCGCAGCGCCGCCGCGAACGTGAACCCGATCTTCGGCTGGACCTGCACCTGGCGCAGGCCGTACTGCGTGATCTCGACCGGGTCCTCCGCGGTCCAGATCTTCCGGTCGGGCTTGTTGATGAAGCCGAGGGCGGAGTGCAGCGTCGTCGTCTTCCCGGATCCGGTGGGGCCCACGCAGAGGATCAGCCCGTAGGGCTTGTTGATGATCGCGCGGAACTCCCGGAAGTTCCGGTCGGTCATGCCGAGCTTGTCGAGCGGGATCGGCTCGCTCGCGGCCAGGATCCGCATGACCACGTCTTCGTTCCCGCCCGCGGTGGGAATGCTGGCGACGCGGAGCTCGATCTCCTTGGCGTCCGGCAGCCGGAACTTGATCTTGCCGTCCTGGGGCTTCCGGCGCTCGGCGATGTCGAGACTCGACATGATCTTCAGGCGCGCAACGAGCGCGCGCTTGAAGCTCGCCGGGACCTTCTGGTACTCGATGCACCCGCCGTCCACCCGGTACCGGATCACCGTGTCGTTCTTGGCGTGGTAGGGCTCGATGTGGATGTCCGACGCCCCCGCCTTGTAGGCGTCGACGATGATCTGGTTGGCGAGCCGCACCACCGCGCTGTCGTTGAGGTCGAGCTCGCGGTCCGCATCCTCCTCATCCTCCTCCGCGCCCGCGACCTCGTCGGCCAGCTCGCCCAGGATCGAGGCGATGGAGCCCCCCTCGCCCTGGCCCTGGGTGGCGAAGTCGATGAACTGCAGGATGTCCTGGCGGAGGCCGACGAAGAAGCGGACTTCGTGTCCGGCGTAGACGTGCTTGACATTGTCGACCTTCTGGACGTCGTGGGGGTTGTCGATCAGGACCTCGACCGTCTTGCCCCGCTGCGCCAGCGGCACCCAGAAGTTCTTCCGGAGGTAGTCGACCTTGACGTTGGCGAGGAGCTCGGGCGGCACGATCAGCTTGTCGCTGAACTCGACGAACTGGCACTTGTAGAACATGCTGAGCGCGACGCCGATGTCCTCCTTGCGGATCCGGTACTTGCTGACGAGGACCGTCTCGACGTCGGTCTGCTGGCGGCGGGCCTCGGCGACCGCCTGGTTCAGCTCGTCTTCGGTGATCAGGTCCTGGATACGGAGGTAGTCGAACTTGCCCGGCCGCCGCCGCGAGAGCCGCTGCAGCGTGTGCAGCGCGGTGGCGAGGCTGCCGGCGATCTCGGAGACGTTCTCCTCGTCCTTCCGGGTGAAGTGGTCGCCGCGCTTCTTGTTGAGGAGCTGGATGACCCCCATCATCAGCCGGTTCTCGTACATGACGGGGACGGCGAGAATCTGCCGGGTGCGGAAGCCGGTCTTGCGGTCCCACGAGGCGTCGAACGAGAGCGTGTTGTCGATGCGGGCGAGCTCGGCCTGGTTGTAGGCGTCGGTGACGTTCACGCGCTCGCCGGTCTTCGCCACGTACCCGGCGACGCTGGTCGGGTTGATGGGGACCCGGATTTCCTTCACCGTGTCGACGTCGAGGAAGCGCGAGTAGATCTCTCGACGCTCGCGGTCGACCGCGTAGAACGTCATCCGCTCGGCGTCGAACAGATCCAGCATGTCCTGCTTGAGCTCGATGAAGAGGCTGTCGAGGCTCTTGGCGCCGTGGATGCGATTGATGATCCGGACGAGCTTGTCGCGGTAGGCGACCTCTTGCTTCAGCTCGTCGGCTTGCTCCCCCGCCGGGGCGGAGGTAGGGCTCGACGGGGGCCGGAATCCCCCGAAGGGTGTGTTCTTCGGGCGCTTATCGCCGATCGCCATTCAGACGGCCACCGGCCGGATCGCGACCAGGGGGCAGCTCTTCTATCCTACAACGGAAGGCCGACCGGCGGAAACCCGCCGCATCGACTCAAAACTTAGGTTACCGAAGGCGGGGCTGTAGATCAGAAGTCACGGTTACCAACTCCACCCAGGAGGAGCCCGTGACACGAGCCAGCCTTCGGGAGTATGCCGCCGTCCAACGGCCGCGGTACCTGC
>WNFO01000387.1_pt1 | contig 31432 bp, 24 predicted proteins | sample 5400251 | NCBI WGS metagenome assembly WNFO01 (sample SAMN13153354, study PRJNA577476) | soil metagenome | isolation source: 100 cm saprolite under Madrone tree | place: USA:California | collected 2016-06-14
GGCGGCGGAGGCAGCATTATCGGCGGTCAAGCCTCCGCGATCCACATGGCGGGCTGGGCCATCGAGGAAATGCTTATCAAGAAAAGCGCGGCGATGGTGCTCAACTGGCCGCAGATCGAGACGCAAACTTTCGACTTCGCCACTTTTTCGCGCAAGCAAAAACCTTACGCTGACGCCAAGCAGGAGTACGACAAGCAAGTAAATGAAATCACCGAGTGGCTGGAGCGCGCCCGCCACTACGCCCAAGTCATGGAGAAGAGCTCGCCGGCGAAATTCGACCGCGACCTGAAGCTCGAAGCGCTCGTTCCGGTCGTTCGCGGCGAACTGCCCTTGTTGGTCTTTGCCGATCGCTCGCGCGAGATCCGCAATGCCGTCGAGTTTTGCGACAAGCAGCGGCTAAGAATGATCCTCGCCGGCGGCTCCGAGGCCTACAAGGTTCAGGATCTGCTCCGCTCGAAGGGCATCCCGGTAATCCTACGGCCGTCACTGTCGCTTCCGCCTGATGAGGACGATCCCTACGACCGTATGCTTTCGCAGCCTGCGGAGCTTGCTGCTGCCGGAGTGAAGTTTGCGTTCGCCAGCTTCGACAATTCCTTCGCGCGGCGGTTGGGACAAAATGCCGCCAACGCCGTCGCGTACGGCCTGCCATACGAGGAAGCGCTTAAGGCAGTCACGATTTATCCCGCGCGCATTTTTGGCCTTGACGATCAGGTTGGAACACTTGAGCAAGGAAAACTCGCCAACCTCATTGTCACGAACGGTGACCCGCTCGAACTCACCACGGACGTAAAATACCTTTTCATCCATGGCCAGCTCACGTCGCTGGACAACCGGCATCTGCGCCTTTACGAGAAGTATTCAAAGAGGCCGAAGTCCGCGAAGTAGTCCGCGGGCCCGGCTGAACCTATTGGACCTGTTCCTGCCCCTCGCAAGTGAGTGTTAGCTCTTCGATGGCTACGTCATTGCCTTTGGCATTGAGCGTCGGGCCCGTCCACTTGCTCGGCCAGGCTTTGAAAAAATTCCAGCGCAATTTTTCCTGCCCTTGAGCGTCGAGCAGCACAACTGAACCATCCTTTCGCACGAGCTGCCCCTGAATAGCTGCCAAGTGCCACTTGTAGAGTTCTTGAGAATCGGTGATGCCCCATTTCAGGGTGATGTCCGGATAGATAACTTTCCCCGGAAGCTTGCGAACCGTGGCGTTGTCTCCACCTTCCCGGTATTCGACGACTTCGATTTGCGATCCCAGGCCGGTACATTCCATGAAACCGGCTTGCTGAATACCGGCAATCTCCACGCGGAACCGGAAATTCAGGTAAGGATCGATGCGTTGCCCTCCTGCCATTGTTGAACCCTCCATTTTGTGATGCCCTGCTTCGGTGCTGACTCCGCCTGCGGGCCAGCGCCGCTTTGCCCGTCCTCCGAGGACGGAGTGAAGACCGCAGGAGTGAAATTGTTGCATCTTTGGAGAAACATTTCCCTCAAAACTGCGTTCTATGAGATGAGCGCCATGAACTCCTTCCATCGTCATCGATTGGTGCAGATCCTTGGCATATCGTTTCTTTATTTCTTGGGTGGGATTTCGCCGGCCAAGTGCCAGGAGCAGGGGAAGATTGTGGACCAGTATGTGAAGGCCGCGGGAGGCGGCAAGGCGCTCGGCAGGATTCAGACGCTGACGCTCGAAGGGACGTTTACGGGAGATGACGGGAAGAGCGGGACGTACACGCTGGATACAAAGTTGCCGAACCGCTATTATTCGGAACTCTTGGTGGGCGAGAAGAACGTCATCGAGGCGTACAACGGGAAGTCGGCGTGGCATCAAAGTGCGGCCGGAGAGCTTGGCACGCTGGTTGGTCCTGAAGGAATGCAGCTCGAGGCGGCGGCGCAGTATTACAACTCGAGGCTGCTGAATCTCAAGAAAAGCAAAATCACGCTGGGCCTTGTGGGACACGCGCAAGTGCGCGGAAAGGATGCGGTGCAACTGGAAGTTACCACGGCTACTGGCGTGAAGCGGCAAGTATTCTTCGATGCGCAGACGCACCTGATCGCGAAGGAAGCAGCGACGGTCGGCGGCGTGGAGGAAGAAATTCTGTACGACGACTACCGAACTGTTGACGGTGTGAAGTTGCCGTACAAAATCGAGCTGCACCGGGGAAGCGACAAGTACGACATTATCGTGACGCGCGCGGTAATCAATGGAACGATCGGCGAGCGCGTGTTTGATTTCCCGATCAAGTCGCAAGTGAAATTGCCGGACTTGAAGGCCCTTTTCAAAGAGATTGACGACAACCAGAAGGCCATCGACAAGCTCAAGGAGAATTACGCGGGGTCGCAATCGGAGGAAGAGACGGAATTCGAGGGCGACGGAAAAGCAAAAAAGCACGAAGTCAACGAGTACACGTTTTTCTATCTCAACGGGGATGAGATTACCACGCTCGTGAAAAAGGACGGCAAGCCACTGAGCGACGCGGAACAGAAAAAAGAAAACGAGAAGACCCAGAAACGCATTGAGGAACACCAGAAGCGCCAGGCCAAGAAAGAAGCGAAAGAAGAGAAGGCCAAGGAAGAAGGGAAGGACAAAGAAGACGAACCGGGGATCGAGATTTTCCTGCGCGCTTGCCAATTTGTGAATCCGAGGCGGGAGCGCTTTCGCGGGCAGGACGTGCTCGTTTTCGACTTCGAGCCGAATCCGGAGTTCAAGCCGCACAAGCTGGTGGAAAAACTGGCGCAGAAACTTGCCGGTGTCGTTTGGGTCGACGAAAAAGCACACGACGTGGCGCGGCTGGAGGCGTATTTCACCGGCGACATGAAAATTGCCGGGGGCTTGCTGGCGAATCTGCAGAAGGGCACCAGCTTTGTTTACGAGCAGGGGTTTGTGAACAACGAGGTGTGGCTGCCGACCTACATGGAGGCGCACATCGGAGTGCGCTTCCTGCTGGTGAAAGGGATCAAGGCCAGCATCGTGACGCGGTATTGGGATTACAAGAAATTCAACGTGGAGACGCTTTCCACGATCTCCAAGCCAAAAGGGGCGACTGAGACGCCCGCCGATCCTCCGACGAAGCCGGATTGAGTGAACAAGTTGAGAGTTGACAGTTAAAAGTTGAAAGTCGGAACAGAGAATCGGAATTAAGGCCCCGGCCTGATTGAGGCAGGCACCGTTCACAGAGACGGCGCTACGGCTATTCAACATGGCAGCCCCTCCCCCCACCCCGTGTTTTTTGACAAAGAGTTCGGAACCGCATGAAAGCAAACGAGTTGAGTTTTTGCTGAATGCAAAAAAGTGCAAAAGAGTGCGCAAGGGTGTGAAAGGAAAGGGGATAACTCGGAAAGACGTTGAAAGGTTTGACGGTCTGAACGTCCGGAGGTCGGGAAGGGAGCACCCCCGGCATTTTGTATGAATAGCAAAACGAACGGGTTGCGAAATTTGCATTTCGTAAGTGCTTGAAAACAAAAGAGTGGATTGTTTCTGGGATGAGGGAGGATGACTTCCGAAACGGGAATGGAGCAACCGAGAAGGGTTGGGTTCGGCGAGGGTGCAGTCGAAAGTTCACGACCCATGCTACCACGAATTACATGACCAGTCAACTACTTTTATGGTACTAGTATTTAGTAAATTCGTATGTTTTGTTCGAAAGATTTTGCAAAGAGAAGAAAACAAAGGGGTAGAGTTCACTGGTGGCCGTGGAAACATTTTGCGGGAGTTGGATGGGAATCCGGGAAAATGTTCGATGAGGGATGCCGGTACGGAATAACGCAAGAGGGATAGAGGAAAAAGCAACATCAACACAGAGACTCCGGTTTTGCCGGGCGCCACGGGGCGAGGTAAGATTCCCGAGGCGCGTGGCTTGGGCGGCCGCCAGTATGAATAAGGACGACATTCGGCTGCTGTATGAATACGACCGGTGGGCGAACAACCGGGTTTTGCAGGCGGCCTCTGCGCTCAGCGATGAGCAGTTCACGCGAGATTTGGGCGGCAGCTTTCGCTCCGTGCGAGACACACTCGTACACATTATCGGCGGCGAGTGGGGCTGGCTGGCGTATTGGAAGGAGCCGGCCCTTAGCGTCGCTTTCACCACAGATTTGAGAAAGCGACGGGACGCATTGTTCCATCCGGAGAGATTTCCCAACGTTGCCGCGTTGCAGCGAAAGTGGGCGGAAGTCGAAAAAGAACAGGCCGAGTTCGTGAATGGCGTGACCAACGAATCCTTACAGAGAATGCTTCCTCTGCGCGGAACGCAAATCAGTTTGGCGCACCTGATGCAACATTTGGCGAACCATTCGACCTACCACCGGGGTCAAATCGCACTGATGATGCGGCAGCTTGGCGCCAAGCCTGTGGCGACTGACTTCTATGTGTTCTTGGTTGAGGGCCTCCGTGAAGCTGCGGCCGCACACTAATCTGCTTAAAATGGATTTGCTGAGGCAGTGGCGCAGGGGAAGTCTTTCGGGAATGCCGTCGGCTAGATTGAGGCTGGCCGACGTGCCGTCAACGCCCCAGAGCCCAAAGATTGGATTTTGTCGCGTCCCCCAGGCTACACTTCCGCACGTGAAACTATTCACGACTGTAAACAAGATAAAAGTTGAGATTGAACTTCCCGGCGTCTCCGGCGCTGCTTACAACGCCGCCGCTATCCGCATCGATACGGTATTAGCTGACTCCGAAGTTAAAAACCGGGAGGTCATCAGCGAGACATTCCTTGAATTGTTGAATCTCTGCCCCGCAGCCAATGCGAGTGACCTATGGCATCACGTTGTATATCGTCTCTACTGCGAAATCTTCCCCAAGCATCGGAATCAAGACCCGAAGCAGAGTTGGGTACGGGCTTCGGGCGAGGCCTTGGAATCCTCAGTCGAACACCTCTATGTTCCTGTACTCGCGCCACGAGGGATTCAGATTCAGGCACTCATCGGTCGCGACCAAAAAACTGCTGCGTTAGAAGCGATGGGGCTTGGTAAGGAGGTTGGCAATTCAAAATTAGATGTTGCCTTGAGATATGACGCAGGGAAGGGTCAGTGGAAGATTTTTGGTGGCGCTCACATCAAGGCGAGTTTGGCCGAAAGAGTAAGCGATGATGTCCCGGCGAGCCGATCGATGATGAAGAAGGGATACTTTTCTCCGCTTTGGACTCTTGACGTTAAGTCCTTCCCTCCACCCACAGGTGACTTATTGAATCGCGGAGAACTCGGAACCCCCAAAGACCCGAGCGAGAAACGGAAATACGTGGAAGAACACGGCGAGTTTGATAACTGCTATAGCGCGAATGCAAGAAGCGTTCCGAGCGAAAACAAGACTAGGTCCGGGAAACACGTGTTTACGCTCAACCTCTCGAAACAGCCGGATCAATTCGCTCTAGATGTGATTGCTGAAGTCGAGAAGAGAAGGGCAAAGTAGTCAGAACAGCGGCAGCCGCTCTTGCCGGTTTGACTCTATGTACTCCTTTGCGAGCTTGCAAGTTTCTGGCTCAATCTCAAATCCAACATAATCGTGCCCGAGCATGCGAGCGGCTTTCCCCGTTGTCCCGCTGCCCATGAATGGGTCTAGGATAAGTCCCTGTCCCTCTATGCCTGCCGCTTTGATACATTGCACGGGAAGGTCGAGTGGAAATGTGGATGAATGGGGGGTGAGATTCGGCGATTGCACTAATTTCCAAACCGAGCCGACAGGTGGCTTCGTCTGAAATGAATGTCGCTCTTCCTTTGCAAAAACGTAGATACCTTCGTGCTTGCGATGTGGTCGTCTGCACAGGCCTTCGGGCATGGGTCGTGACTTGTCCCAGATGACTTCGCCTCTGAAAAGGAATCCTAAATCACACATGCTGAGAACGATACGGTAAGGAATCGCAAGCAAGTTTCCATACTTCAACCACCCCACATTCTTTTGAACAAACGCGCGACGCCTGCCACGCTTTTTCGTATAGGCGGAGTTAGTGGGCGGCAGGCCGTTTCCGTCTTTTCCCAAACTGCTGTAAAGGTGATCTTCTTCGCGCCAATTGATTGGCGTGTTGTACGAGTCTCCTATATTGAGCCAGAGTGTTCCTGTAGGTTTTAGGCACCGAATGGCCTCGGCCAGTATGACAACAAGGTCCTTTACATACTCTCGGGGGTCGGCTTCCCCGCCTAGTCCTTGCCCTTCACGCTGGCCCCAGTATGGCGGCGAGGTCACGACGACATCAAATACGTCAGAAGGCGTCTCTTTCAACGCGCTGTAACAATCAGAGTTGTGGACTGCGTTTAGAGACCAAGGGCCGACACTTGAGCTTGAATCATCTGCGTGCGTCTGTCTTCGAGTCGCGGTACCATTCATCTTAAGTTTTCCCTTTCGCTTTCTCTTTGTACCCTCTTTTGCGAAAAAGTAAAGCCCAATCAGCGATCGGACCAAAGCTTGGCTGTTGGGGCAAACTAGCTAGTGAATAAATTCAGGATCTTCGTTGCAATTTTCGTTCTGCAAAGGTGGACATTCTTTTCTTCTAGGGTACTCCAACATCCTACGCTCGCGGCATCCTTTTGATTCAACCTAGCTATCCCAAACAGCGAGTGCCTCAGTTGCTGCCATGTCCATTGCAACTGACGCTCCAACCCGCCGCCATTCTTCCCCAGTTGATCGGTACATTTCTACTCTCTTACTTCATCTTTCCTAAATCCTTTTCGTTTAACCACTTCCACATTCTTTTGTTTTCCATATCCTGCAACCCCTTCCCCGCACTTTCTCGAAAACTGTCGGCCTGCATATCAACAATTCCCGTTCTGGGGCTCCGCTCTACGCGATTGCCGAGGATGGGACAACGTGAGCGAGTGCCGCGAGCCGAAGGCCGGGTGTACTATGCGTGCGGGCTGTGCAATGCGGTGGCGCGTGGAGAAAAGCGAACTAGAAACTAGAAGTCAGAAACTAGAAATGGGAGTTGGAAACTGAAGAGTGAAAAGCTCGCGCAGGCTAGTGCTAGCAGCGGACGTACAGCATCGCCAGGACCATCAGGTCCGACCGCGTAAACAGCCATTGTTCCGCCTGCTTACCGGCCGCCTCCGCCGCGCGCGCGATAAAGCCGATGTGCCGGGTGCGCGCGAGATGACGGAGACGTTCGAGGCCAATGCCAGTCAGGGTGGCAGTCTCCGTGTCTGTAAAGATCTTCTGGCTCGCCTTGACTTTGATCATGGCTTTGTCCTCGTCATCGATCTAAAGAGCGGCGATCTAAGGAGCGGCCCATGGTTCGGCATTGGCCGGGGTTACAGTGGGGACCGTTGGTCCTGTATTGTGGCCCTTCTCCTCCTGGTTCGCACTATAGCGGGGGTGTGCGGGCCTTCAATCGAGTGGGGACAGCAATTGTTGGGCGGAAGAATCCGAGTTCTACGGTCCGGTAAAGGCCTGAGGCGAAAAGACAAACTAGAAGGTAGAAGGCAGAAACTAGAAATGGGAAAGCGGAAAATGGAAGACTGAAAAACGAAGAGAGGCGGTGGCGCACCTACGGCGCTCCGGGTTCTTTTGGGTACGTTTCCCAGTCCTCCCGGACTGGGCTAACCTCTGACGCACCTACGGTGCTTGTCGAGAACGAGAAAGCAGATCCCTCCCCTCCGCTCGGGATGACAATCGGAGAGAGGGAGAAGAGGGGACGGACTGAAGTCCGCCCCTACATGGAACAAAAACCGCCGAACCCAGTCAGCTTGGCGTCAGCTAGCGCTGGCTGGGGCTCGGGGGCTACGGAGTACTTAGAAGTATGGGATGCCGGGCTCTCCCCGCGAGGAACGCGGGGAGTCCCCAGAAGCCGGGACAAAGCCCGGCGCTACGAAACCAAATGCCTCGTTACCCTTTCACCGGGATGGTGGCGGGCTTGGCGAGCTTGAACGTCAACTTACTCTTGGCAGCGAGAAAAGTTACGTCCTTGTTGGCCTTGGCCTTAGCCGCATCCTTGGCATCGGTTTTGGGCTGGCTCTTCGGTCCTACGATCGAATTGGAGTCCAGCGGGTAGGATTTCCCGTGGATTTGCACCGAAGCGAGCGTGACCTTTATTTCGTTCTTTTTGACCTTGACGATGCGGCAGGTTACTTGGGCGCCCTTGGGGATCACGGTCTTTCCGTCCACCTGAATCGGGGCAGTGAGGCTGGCGGCAAAGGTGTCACCGACCTTGTTCTTGTCGGTGGCTAGCGTTTGTCTTGCCGCCGCGCTGATCGCGGTGCCTTTCGGCAAGGTGATCATTGTCGCCGGCTCCGCTGCTTTGGCTACGACGGCCGGTTTTGCTGCTACGGCAGGTTTCACTGGTTTTGCTGCTGCGGCAGGTTCGTCCGTGGCCGACTTCGAGCAGCCCCCTGCCGCCAAAACGGCTGTTGCTGCCAAAGCAAGCCAGAGACTCCGATGCACCTGAGAATTGAACACTTCACACCTCCAGAGGGGCACCCTTGGGGCGAATGGGATGAGGTGGCTGGTTGGCCCCTTCGCCGGTCGAAACTTACAGATCGACTCCGAACTATGGGTATCCCTTAACTTCCCTAAATCGTACCGAGTCCCGTAGATGGAGTCCCGCGCATTTGCTGCGTGTGTTCCCTTCCCAGCACCGGCCTATTGGCCAGTACCCTGCGTCCAGGTCCCGGGGCGGAAGGAACAGCGCAATGTCAAAGTCCTACCCTTACAAGCTAAGGGCTGGGGCAACCCCGAAGCTCTGCTCTGGGGCTTTCGACTTTGTTTTTTCTTATTCCTGAGGTGCACTCAGCGCGGGCGGCGGAGGGGCCTCTTCGCGACGCGAATCAAAGTGCGCAAGGCCGTATTGACGGATTGCTCGTCAGGGAAATAGGCAGCGACGTCCGGTGAGATGAGTACGAGATTTGTTCCTGCTCGATAGCGCGCGGTATATTTCCCGCGGACCGCACCTTTCAATTTAGACAGGTCGTACTCTCGGCGAAGCTCGTCGCGACGTTCTCGTTTCTCAGTTTTTCTCTTCATAATGTTTTCGTTCGCGCAGCATTGTCTTGCGGGCGCTTATAATCCTGATGTCCCCGTTGCGGTCCATGTGGGCGACGATCAAAAGCCGCCCGGCACTCGACATTCCAACGGTGATAAAACGCTGTTCCGCTATGGAATGATCCGGGTCTGGATACGTTACCGCCAAAGGATCACCAAATACGGTTGCGGCCTCTTGGAATGAAACCCGGTGCTTGCGGCGATTCCGTCTAGCCTTGCCCGGATCCCATTCAAAATTCACCATTTCATATTACCGCGCCGCTGCCCGAGGGAGCAATCAGCCCGGCGGCTATCCGTGACTTTCCGCAAGGAACTTTACGCGAAGAGCTACGCGCGGAGGCAAGTGAGGTAGAATCCAGCGCATGGGCTCGGGGAGAGAATCCGGCGAGCGAAGCAATTTTGGGCTGGCGTGGTTGTTGCTGTGCCTGGCGTTTTGCGCGCACGTGGCGGATGAGGCTTTGACAGGTTTTCTGCCGATTTATAACGCTACTGTTCTGGCGATGCGCAGCCAATACCAGTGGTATCCGATGCCGACGTTTAAATTCCGTGATTGGCTGACGGGGCTCATCGTTGCAAATATCGTTCTGCTACTGCTGACGCCGTTTGCGTTTCGAAACGCGTGGTGGCTGCGGCCGCTGGCTTATTTCTACGCTATCGTTCACCTGCTGAACGGAACGGGCCACACGCTGGCCACTATCTTTGGGCGCACGGCCTCTTCGATTCACATTTCGCGACCCGCACCTGGGTTCTATTCTTCGCCGTTGCTGCTTGCGGGATCGATCTATCTCTTTACGCGATTGCGCGCCAGCCGTCGAAGCCAGGGCCAGGCAGCTGCTTCCTGAAAGAGAAAGCCAGGGGCTTGAGGAGGACTATGCGACGGATTTCGTCCACAGCGTTTTTCTTGTTGCTCGCCGTGCTGTTCGCGGGCGCGAGCGCCGATTCCCGCGGACAGGTGAACCCCGCGCCGAAAGAAGGAGCGCCGTTGCGCGTGGGGCTTGCGGGCCTGGTGCATGGGCATGCATTTGGATTCTTCGACCAGTTTCAAATTAGGCCGGAACTGCGAGTCGTCGGAATTGCCGAGGGCGACGGAAAACTGGTTGCACAATTTGAAAAAAGGTACGGCTTGGCGCCGAATCTTTTCTATACCGACCTGGAGGAGATGCTGAAAGCGACGCATCCTCAGGCGGTGCTGGCGTATACCAATACGTACGATCATCGGCGCGTGGTGGAGATCTGCGCGCGGTATGGCGTGCACGTAATGATGGAAAAGCCGCTGGCGGTGAGCCTCGAAGATGCGCGGGCGATTGAGAAAGCGTCGCACGAGGAGAAGATTCAGGTCTTGGTGAATTACGAGACGACGTGGTACCGCAGCAATCAGGCCGCTTACGACCTGGTGCACGAAAAAGCGTTCGGGGAGATTCGAAAGATTGTAGTGCACGACGGCCATCAGGGACCGAAAGAAATCGGAGTCGGGCCGGAATTTCTTGCGTGGCTGACCGATCCAAAATTAAATGGCGCGGGTGCGCTCTTTGACTTCGGCTGCTACGGCGCGGACCTAGCGACCTGGCTGATGGATGGCCGCAGGCCGGATTCGGTGACTGCCGTGACGCAGCGCATCAAGCCGGAAGTTTATCCGCGCGTGGATGATGAAGCGACGATCATCCTAGCGTATCCAAACGCACAGGCGATTGTGCAAGCTTCCTGGAACTGGCCGTTCTCGCGAAAAGATATGGAAGTGTATGGGCAGAAGGGCTATGCCATCACGGCCGGGCCTGGCGCGGTGCGCGTGCGGCTGCCGGGGAATGAGGAGCTGCTGACGGATGCCAAGCCATTGGAGAAGATGAAGGAAGACTCTGTTTCCTATTTGCGAGCAGTGGTTTTAGGAGGCCTGAAACCGGAGGGGCAGTCTTCGCTGGAGACGAACGTGATCGTGACGGAAATACTCGACGCGGCGAGGCAGTCGGCGGCAATGGGGAAGACGGTTTCACTGGCGGGAAGGCAGTAGGGCTGTCGCGATGCGCGTTTTTTATTTCACGGAAACGGGACGATCCAGGGCCTCGCGTACTTTTTCCATGAGCAGTTGGGGTGTAAACGGTTTTTGCAGGAAAGAGATTCCTTCCTCAAGCGTCCCGTTTTGCGCGATTACATTGTAGGTGTAGCCGGACATAAACATGACTCGGAGATGAGGAAAACGCGCGGTCAGCCGCTTGGCCAGTTCGCGTCCGCTGATGCCCGGCATGACCACATCGGTCAGCAGAAGGTGGATTTCGGGGCCGCCGTGACCTGCCAAGCGCTCCGCTTCCGCCGGCGAATGCGCTTCGATCACGTTGTAGCCTCGCTTGCTGAGAACCATCTGCGTCAGCTCACGCACATCGTCTTCGTCTTCGACAAGCAGGATGGTTTCGTGGCCCTTTTGCGAGGTGGAGGCGGGCGTTTCTGGTGGCGAAACCTGGACGGCATCAGTAACGCGCGGTAAATAAACCTTGAAGGTGGTGCCCTTTCCGAGTTCGCTGTACACCCAGACGTAGCCGTCGCTCTGTTTCACAATGCCGTAGACCGTCGACAGGCCGAGGCCTGTGCCACGGCCGCTTTCCTTGGTGGTGTAAAAAGGCTCGAAGATATGGGCGACCGTTTCGGCCGACATGCCAATGCCAGTGTCCGAGACGGCGAGAAAGACGTATGGCCCCGGAGCGACCACCGCATGATCGCGGGTATACGCGGAGTCCAGATTAACGTTGCAGGTTTCAATGAGGATGTGGCCGCCGTCGGCCAAGGCGTCGCGCGCATTCACAACCAGATTCATGATGACCTGTTCGATCTGTCCCGGATCAGCCTTGATCGTGCCGGCCTCTTTCGAGACAAATGTTTTCATCTCGATGTTTTGTGGCATCAACCGGCGCAGGAGCTGGTCGAGATTGATGACGATGGTGTTCAGGTCGAGGACTTTCGGCTGCAGAACCTGCTTGCGGCTGAAGGCCAGCAACTGGCGAACCAGCGTGACAGCGCGATCGGCAGCTTCTTCGATGTGCCGGATGTCGCTGTGCAACTCCGGCCGGTCCAGAGAGCGCTGCACGGCCATCTCGACATAACCCTTGATAATGGTCAGAAGATTATTGAAATCGTGCGCGACGCCTCCGGCGAGTCTGCCCACCGCCTCGATCTTGCGGGCCTGCTGCAACTGGCCTTCGAGGATCTTCCGGTCGGTGATATCGACGATCAGCCCCTCCATCACGGGATGGCTATCACTGCCACGCACCACCGCGGAGTCGCTCACCCAAATGACTTCACCGTTCTTGCGGGTGATTCGATATTCGGCCTGGAAGGGTTGGCCACGCTCGCAACTTTCTTCCGCGGCATGCACCATGGGGTGGTCTTCCGGATGAACGTGATTGATCCAGTCTCTCGAAGTCGAGAGCCATTCATCGGCCGAGTAGCCCAAAATCGATTCGACCTGCGGGCTGACGTAAAACCACTGGCCGCGAACGCCGAGTTCCGCGATGTAGCTGATGGCTGCGACTTGTTCGATGAGCGTGCGGTATTTGATTTCAGTTTCGGCGCGCGCGTGCTCCGCATCAAGCCGATCGCTCATATCGCGGGCCACACAAACGGTGCCGCCCTGCCCCATGACGGTTATGGCCATTTCGACGGGCAACGTGGTGTCGCCTCCGCGATGGAGCGCGATTTGCCCCGACCATTTTCCGGTTTTCAAAACGGAATAGCGAACCTCCGCTTCGAGCAAGGCTACGTCTCGCGAATCGTAAACTTGCCTCCAGGTCTTGCCCAGCACGGCCTGGGCACTTGGGAATCCCACCATTCGGGCAAAAGCGGAATTAGCGTAGACATGCGCGCCGTTGCTGTCGAGGATGGCCATGCCGTCCTCGGTGGAATCCATGGCCAGCGTGTGCGTCTGCACGACGCCGGCGCTTTTTGCTTCATGAAATTGGCTGATCCCGAGGCGCGCGGCGAAGCAGAGAATGGAAACGGCAAGCAGCGAGAAGCGCACGACGCGCCATTCGGAGCCAAACTGTGCAACCTGCAGGAGAACGAGCAATGGCGCAACGGCAAGGGTTGCGTTGGTGAGCATCAGATGTGTGAAAGTTTCTCGTTTGCGCTGAGGAGAAATTGCCATGGCAGCCGGAGGTTGCCAGCGGGCCGCCCACATGGCGGCGGCGAGAAGAGGAAGAGTCCAAGCCAGGTCGAGGAAGGTTCCGGCGGGGATCTGCTCGGCGCTCTGCACATAGTCCGCGCGAGCCGCACACAACGTGTAGAAAAGCACATACAAAGACAGACCGGCAAAGAGTTTGCGGATATGCGGAAGACGCGCGCGCAGCGCTTGAATGGCAGCGAGAATCACCAAGAGCAGGTTCTCTCCTGTTTCCACGCGGGTTTCCCGCAGCAAGGCTTCCCGGTCGCTAATGTGATGGGCAGGGAGATAATAGAAGCTGAGGAAGATAAAAAAGAAAACGATGGCAATCTGGATGAAGTCGAGAATTGACTCCGCGTCAAGCCGGGGAGAATCCTTTTCCTGGTCCAGGAAGAGAGCCATCGCGAAGGGTACGGTTTGCAAGCCGAATAGAAACCGAACGAAGGAGCCCGTCGGAGGTTCGCCGTGGAGCACCACTTCGTAGTACATCCAGCCTAAATTTGCGATTCCCCACATGGCGATGCCCGCGGCGAACAGCAGCCAGAAAGGGCGGCTCAAGCCGTGTCCCCGGCGGTACGCCGAAAAGGCCATCACCACGGCTAAGCCGCAAGCGAGGTTTTGCAGCATGTTGGCTAGAAAAGATCCGAGCGTGGAGGTGCGCAGCGTCAGCGCGATGCAAACGTGCAAGGCGACGACAACTAGCGCGACAATGAGGCACTTCCGGGGCATCCCACGCTGCTCCTTCGGTGTTCCGTCGTGATTCGTGGCTTACTTTCAGTTTAGGAGGAGGCGCTTCTGGGGGGCAAAAAATCGCCGGGTAGACGTACCGAAGACTAAACGCCCGGCATCCGGGAGTCAGCCGATGATTGCTCTGTCGGAACGGGCTCAGCGGCCTTCGAGCGGATAGCGGTCCTGAGCCTGAACGGCGCCGGCCACGCGGCGGCGCAGGGCGATGGTATCCACTGGTGCACGCTTGGCGAAACGCTTCAGGACGGCCATCTGAGTGGTGAGCATGTCGCCCTCGTGAATTGCCGCAATGGCGCGCTTGGCTTCGTGCTCGACGCGCTCGGCGGCCTCGCTGATGAACACGCGCGCGGCATCGATCATGGTCTGCGATGCAGATTCGCCCTTCGCGGCGGCGGCTTTTTGCCCGCGCAGCAGGCAGGACTCCATGGCGTAGATTTCCATGACCATGTTGGAAAGCGCGCCGATCAGTTCCTGTTCGTCGGCGAGCTTTTCACGGAATTTCTGGACGGCGCCGCCGGCCGCTTGCAGGAACATTTTCTTGACATTGGCGACGACGCGGGATTCGTCGGCTAGAACGCCTTCCGGAGCTTCTTCTAAGGACGGCCCGGCGAGGATTTCATCGGCCAGCTTCATGGCCGCTGGGATGAGCGGCAGTTGCCCGCCCATCGCGCGCTTCATCAGCATCTGGATGATGAGCATGCGGTTAATCTCGTTGGTGCCTTCGAAGATGCGGTTGATGCGCGAATCGCGGTACGCGCGGCACACTGGATACTCCTCGTGGAAACCGTAGCCGCCGAAGATCTGCACGCCTTCGTCCACCACGAAATCGAGCATTTCACTGCCGTAAACCTTGGCGATGGAGCTCTCGATGGCGTATTCCTCGAGGACTTTCATGGAGTTCTGAATTTTGTCGCCGGAGCCGGAAGCCGCGGCCATGGCCGCTTCGATGTTGCCCGCCGAGCGGTACACCATTGATTCCACCGCAAAAATCTGGATGGCCATCTCGGCCAGTTTTTCTTTCATCAAGCCGAAGTCGCCGATCTGCTTTCCAAACGCTTTGCGCTCTTTCGCGTATTTCGAGGAGGTCATCAGGACGTGCTTCGAGCCGCCCACGCAGGAAGCGCCGAGGGTGAATCTTCCGGCATTCAGAATGTTGAAGGCCACGATGTGGCCACGGCCGATTTCGTGCAGCAGGTTTTCCTTGGGCACTCTGCAGTTTTCCAGGAAGATCGGCGTCGTCGAGCTGCCGTGGATGCCCATCTTGTGTTCTTCATTGCCAGGCTTGAAGCCCGGAAAAGTGCGTTCGACGATAAAGGCGGTGAATTTTTCGCCGTCAATTTTCGCGAACACAATGTAAACGTCGGCGAAACCACCATTGGTGATCCACATCTTCTGGCCGTTGAGGATGTAGTGGGTGCCTTCTTTATTCAGTTCCGCGCGCGTCAGCGAATTCTGCGCGTCGGACCCGGCTTGCGGTTCGGAAAGACAGTACGCGCCGATCCACTCGCCAGTGGCGAGCTTCGGCAAATACTTTTTCTTCTGCGCGTCCGTGCCGAAGTAAACGATCGGTAGCGTGCCGATGCCGGCGTGCGCGCCGTGGGTTACCGCAAAGCCGCCATATAGCGAAAGCTTTTCCGTCAGCACCGTGGTGGCAATCTTGTCGAGGCCTGCGCCGCCAAATTCCTCCGGCACTCCGCCTCCCATCAGTCCGACTTCGCCGCCCTTTTTCACCAGCTGGGGCATCAATCCGGGCTTCTTGTTCTCCAAATCCTTGATGAAAGGGAAGACTTCCTTGAGGACAAATTCTTCCGCCGTCTGGCCGATCAACTTTTGATCGTCGGTCAAATCAGCAGGCGTGAATATGTCGCTGGGCTGCGGCGATTCCAGCAGGAAGCTGCCTCCCTTTGCGGCTTGCTTGGTAAGAGTAGCGGTGGCCATCTTGGTCGCTCCTAGAGGGAAGTCTCAGCTACTGGATTCGGTCAAACGGCTATCAGCGGTGCACAATGCAATCAGTTCGATTCATTTTACTCCTGCATCGATTCGCAGTAAACATCGTTAAGTCGCTAGTACTGCAAGAGTGTTCAACCTTCTCGAGTTCGCAGGCGCGTGCTCTGAACGTCGCGCGTGCACCAATTCGGGTTATAATCCACGCTCCTTCCACGCACCATTGAGGGACACTGATGAAGACGCTCCCCTGCGTTCGTACCTTAGCTTTGTTCGCACCGATGCTCGGTGCTCTGTTGCTCGCCGATCCCTCGTTGGCCCAAGCTCCGCCATCCACTGCGGCTGGCACGCTGCCCAGCGAAACGCCAGCGCAGTTCACGCAGGTTACCGATAGCTTCGATTACGTGCGGCGCGACGTCATGATTCCCATGCGTGATGGCGTGAAGCTGCACACGGTCATCCTGGTGCCAAAAGGCGCCAAGAATGCACCGATTCTCCTGACGCGCACACCTTACGACGCCGACAGTCTCACTACTCACGCGCACAGCTCGCATCTCGGACCCAGCCTCCACGGCTATGACAATGCTCTCGAAGTCATCCTCGAAGGCGGATACATCCGCGTTGTCCAGGACGTGCGCGGCAAGTATGGCTCCGAGGGCGACTACGTGATGACGCGACCCCTGCGCGGCCCGCTGAATCCCACCGCGGTCGATCACTCGACCGACACCTACGACACCATCGACTGGCTGGTGAAAAACATTCCGGAGAGCAATGGCAAGGTCGGCATTCTCGGCATTTCTTACGATGGTTTTTTGCCGCTGATGGCGCTCATCAATCCGCATCCCGCGCTCAAAGTCGCCGTGCCGATGAACCCCATGGTCGACGGCTGGATGGGCGACGATTGGTTTCACTACGGAGCGTTTCGCGAACTGAACATGCCTTACATCTACGAGCAGGAAGCCACGCGGAAAAACGACGAGCACTGGTGGACCAGTCACTTCGACGACTACAACATGTACCTGGAAGCCGGCTCGGCCGGTGAACTTGGCCGCCGCCGCGGTCTCGAGCAAGTCGGCTTCTGGAGAAAGATTCTCGAGCATCCGGCCTACGACTCCTGGTGGCAGCAGCAAGCCATGGACAAGATTCTGGCCGCGCAGCCGCTGAAAGTTCCAACCATGCTGGTGGACAGCTTGTGGGATCAGGAAGATATTTACGGCGCGATCGCTGTCTACAAAGCCCTCAAGCCGAAGGATACTGGCAACGACAAAATTTTTCTGGTGATGGGCCCGTGGCATCACGGGCAAGAAATCGATGATGGCAGTTCGCTCGGCGCGCTGAAATTCTCGAGCGATACCGGGCTTTATTTTCGCAGGGGAATTCTCGCGCCTTTCCTGGCCCATTATCTGAAAGATGATGGGCCGAAAAGCGACGTTGCGCCGGTCACCGCGTTTGAAACCGGCACGAACGCTTGGCGCCGTTTGCAGACGTGGCCTTCGGGCTGCGCCAGCGGTTGCAGCGTGAAACCTACGCCGCTCTATCTCAACGCGGGGCTAAAGCTGAGCTTCTCCGCACCCGCAGCGGGCGAAGCGGCATTCGACGAGTACGTCTCCGACCCCGCCAAGCCTGTACCGTTCCGCGCACGGCCCAGTCAACCTGTTGGCTACTCTAACGGTTTGACCTGGTCTCAGTGGCTCGTGGATGACCAGCGCGAAGCGTCCGGCCGCCCCGATGTCGTGGTGTTCGTCTCTGATGCGCTCAGCGCTTCTATGAAAATCAGCGGCCAGCCCATGGCCAACTTAATCGCTTCCACCAGCGGCACAGACTCCGACTGGGTCGTCAAGCTCATTGATGTCTATCCTGACGAAGTTGGTGCGCAACCCGAAATGGGCGGCTATCAGCTCATGGTTGCTGCAGACATTTTCCGCGGTCGCTACCGCGAAAGTTTTGAAACTCCCAAAGCCCTCGCCCCGGACAAGCCGCTGCTTTATCGCTTTGCGCTTCCCACGGCGAATCACGTGTTCCTGCCTGGCCACCGCATCATGGTGCAAGTTCAGTCGAGCTGGTTCCCGCTCTACGACCGCAATCCGCAGACTTTCGTCCCCAATATTTTCTGGGCCAAACCCGCCGACTATCGCAAAGCCACCCAGCGCATCTACCACGCCCCCGGCCAGGCCACTTTCATCGAGCTTCCATTGGTCGCCGCGCCTTGAGGCATCGCAGTGCGAAGTCGAGAGGCAATCTGTCTTATTTCAGTGCCAAAACGGGTGACTCTTCCGCAGCGCCCTTGTTATCCTCTATGCTTTCCATTTATTTCAGGAGCGAATCTCATGCGCAACATTTTTTCGGCGATTCTTTTCCTTGCCTGTGCCGCAATTTCGTCGGCGCAGCAGAATGGTTCCGCTTCGCATTTCGACGGTAACTCGTGGTGGTCGCACGTCAAATTTCTTGCTGACGATTCGCTCGAAGGCCGCGACACCGGCAGCGAAGGTCTGCGCAAAGCGCAAGCTTACGCCGTCGAGCAGTTCGAGAAAGCAGGCCTCGAGCCTGCTGGCACGAACGGTTTCTATCAAGCCATCCATTTCAATCAATACGAAGTCGATGAATCCAAATCCTCTCTAGCTCTCGTCACCAACGGCCAGGCAAAGCCGCTCTCCTTCGCCGACGATGCATTCATCAGTTCGCGTGCCACGCGCAATTCCGCCAGTCTCTCCGCGCCGCTGGTTTTCATCGGTTACGGCCTCAAAATTCCGGAGAAAAATCTCGATGAGCTTGCCGGCCTCGACCTCAAAGGAAAAATCGTCGTCTACCTCGCCGGTTCACCAGCGGACATTCACACGGCTCTCGCTTCGCACTATCAAACCGCCGGTGAACGCTGGAAGTCTCTGAGCGCTGCCGGCGCCATCGGCACAGTTACGATTTTTAATCCCGCATCCATGGACATTCCCTGGTCCCGCATTTCCGTCAACCGCAACCACCCGTCGATGGATCTTGCCGATGGGGAATTCAACGAAACCCCTGGGCAGCAAGTCGGGGTCGCCTTTAACCCCGCATCCGCCGAGCAACTTTTCGCGGGTTCCGGCCACACGTTCGCTGAAATCGCCGCCCTCGGAAAAGACCGCAAGCCGCTTCCACACTTTCCCCTGGCCGTTTCATTGAAGGCTGACGCCGTCATCCTTACCAAGGCTGTCGAATCCTCCAATATCGTCGCCAAACTCTCCGGCTCCGATCCCGCCCTCAAGAACGAATTCGTGGTCCTCTCAGCGCACATCGACCACATCGGCATCGGCGCTCCTATCAACGGCGATCGCATCTACAACGGCGCGATGGACAACGGCTCCGGCAGCGCGCTCGCCATGGATATCGCAGCGAGTCTTAAAGCGCATCCCGAAAAAATTCAACGTTCAATCCTCTTTCTGCTGGTCACCGCCGAAGAAAAAGGCCTGCTCGGCTCGAAATATTTCGCGACGCATCCGACCGTCGCGCCGAAATCCATCGTCGCCGACGTTAACGTAGACATGTTTCTTCCCATCGTCCCGCTGAAAATTCTCAAAATTGGCGGCCTCGAAGAGTCCGACCTCGGCACGCACGCCGCTGCCATCGCGCAATCCATGGGCATCAAGCCGATCGCCGATCCCGAACCGCTCCGCAACACGTTCATCCGCAGCGATCAGTACAACTTCATCAGGCACGGCGTTCCCGCGGTCAAGTGCGATGTCGGCTTCGAGCTCGGCACGCCCGAGCAGAAGATTTTCAAGGACTGGCTCACCAACCGTTACCACGCTCCATCAGACGACGTGAACCAGCCCGTCGATCTGCAAGCCGCGGCAAGTTACGAGGAATTCACCCGCCGCCTTCTCCTCGACACCGCCAACACGGCAGCGCGGCCGCGCTGGAAGCCCGACTCCTTCTTTCGCCGCTACGCTGCGGACTAGACTCGCGGGACATGTGGTACAGTGCGCCCGGCTATTTCTCGGTGGGAGGGAACGATGCGGAGACGAAGCTTCATCAACGTGACTGCCGGTGCCGCCGCCTCGCTGGCTGTCCAGCCGCTGGCTCAGTCGGAGACGCCGGAACGCAAGAAACTTGTTAGCCCGAAGCAGGGAGACCCTCGAACAGGAGACGAACCAATGACCCACCCAGTCGTGCATTTTGAAATTGGATGCAAGGACAGCGCGAAGACGCAAGAGTTTTACAAGAAACTTTTCGACTGGAAAATTGAAGCGATGGGTCCAGCGGCGATGATCGCGGCCGAGGCCGGCGGCATCACCGGGCACATCACGGCGCTGGGACACGAGCCACAGCACTACACCATTTTCTATGTGGGCGTCGACGACGTGGCTGCGTATCTCGAAAAAGCAAAAAGCCTTGGCGCAAAGACGCTGGTTCCTCCCGTGGACATTCCCACGGGCACCTTCGCGTGGATGCAGGATCCCGAAGGCAACACGGTCGGTCTGTGGAGAGCCAAGTCCTAGCTGTTTCTAAGAACTCGATTATCCGTGCCTCATAGAATCACACCAGTCATTTACCAGAGCGCGCGTCGGCGGAAGGATTCATTTCGGCAAGGTGGTGCACGCCGGAGCGGCGCAGCGCGAAGAGAATGCCCCAGCCGAATACTCCAGCCACAATGGCGCTAATCAAGACCACCAGCAGCGTGGGCACAATCGTGATTTGCGCCGGCTGAATGGGGCCGACCGGCAGATTCGCATGAGGTACCGAGGCCGAGATAGCCTTTGCCTTTTCAATGGTAAAGATAACGGCAGCCAGGATGATCGTCATCAGCGCTACCGTGGCCTTCGGAAACCGGAATTCAGATCGCATCGTGAACCTCCTTGATAAAAACATGGATGAAAACATGGACGACAACATCCTGCCGTCATAGGGACCGGTGATGCTCCGGAAATGTTCCCTCAGAGCTCCATACAACAAGCCGCCGGCCTCATGCCCTCCCGACAAGATGCGCGACAATGCACTCCTATTGCGAGTCACCGCCTGCACTTCTGAGAGAACCTCCATCATCTCGTCCCCATACTCACAGCGGTAAGCGGCGGGATAGAGATGGAGGAGTGATCGGTAAAATGCAAGCATGGGCTAGGTCTCCTTCCGTGCCACACGCAGAGCGGCGACGCGGGTCAGATGCTTCAACCGCGCCACTTCCGTTTGCAGGTTTCGGCGCCCCGCCGCGGTCAGCCGGTAAGCCTGCCTGCCGCGCGAGCTGTCTTGTTCCTTAAAACGCTCGATCCACTTATCCTCAAGCAAGCGGCGCAGCGCCCCGTACAAAGTACCGGTGCTGAGCCGCACGCGCCCGTCGCTCATCCTCTCGGTGTCCTGGAGGATCGCATAGCCGTGGCGGGGTTGTTCGGCAAGGCTCAGAAGGATGAGCAGGACCGGCTCGCTAACCTCCATATATGTCCTCCAACGACATGTCGTCTTACGCCATATTGCATGATTCTTGGACGCCGGTCAAGCGAAAAATGCAATCGATTCTGAAGGGCGGTTAATTTCCACCGCGTCGCTGCCGATTAAGTTCGGTTCGCTGCAACACGTTGTGAAAGACGCGCTTGAAAGGTTGGTCGTGCACGTGGATGCGAAGATGCGCTGCTTTCGCTAAGGCGTCTTTGTTGTGTCACTATCCTTGAACCGGATCAGGAGAAAGCGTGCGAGCTTATGTGGGAGGGGAGTGACAATCGTCCACTTTTTCCCCGCTTCCAGCCAAAGGACCTCGCCGGAGTGAAGCGACTTGGATGGCTCTCCGGCCAAGTCCAGCCGCAACTCGGAGTTGTCCTCTACCACTAGCAGTCGCGCTGCGAGCGGAGCTGATTCGCTATAGTGCTGCTCAATGGGGGCCGGGGCCGCGTGAGACGAGACAAGAATCTCTTCCGTCTCAAAGAGTCGCTTCGGTCCGGTGGCTCGCACAAAGGCCCTGAGCGGGGAGTCTGCGGGAACGGTACTGGAGCCGGAACTCCCACAGTTCTTGACCGGACCTTCGATTATTTTTTCACAAATATTTCGTGGCTCACCCTGGGGATGAAGTAGCTCGACAGTGACGTTGTTGAAAGGGATCTCGGAATCGGTGCGCGCGATGTGGGCGAAGTGGCCGGGGGAGTAGCCGAGCTGGCCGTCGGCCATCACGATGCGGGCCTCGGGCCGGCCTTGGACGGCGTTGATGACCTCGGCCGGGCCTAGCGAAATGTACAGGTAGGGAACATCGTGCTGATGAAGAAGCGTGGCGTCATGCGCGGGGACGCTTACGCGGAAGACGCGGACGTAATCATTTTCGAAGACGAAATGGTGGTGCGGTTCCTCGCGCAGGGACACAGCAGTAGGAGCCTGAGCGGGGAGCGAGGCAGAGAACAAAAGCGTGAGAACGAGGAATAAGCGTTTCATGAGCGCATTGTATATCAAGGGAACGAACCCATCGCAGGGGCAACAGCTATTGGGTGGACCACCAGGCCAAAACGATGAAGAGGATTTGCATGGGAACGCGCAGCCAAAGAGGCGTGGCTGGACGCCCGCGAAGAGTTATTCCAGCACGGGCCGCGTGAATGTTCGCGGGCAAAACGGCGAGAAAAAAAAGAATCAGCGCGATGCCGGCGGCGCGCCGCGTCGCGGGGATCACCAGACCAATCGCACCGGCTATCTCACAAAGCCCGGTGAAGAAAACCATCGCTCGCGGCCGTGGAACCCATCGAGGCGTCATGCGAATGAGGTCTTCCTTCATTGGCATAAAATGTGCGCTCGCGGTGAAAAGAAGCATGACCGCGAGGCCGTCGCGCACATCCGCGGACCACGACGCGAAAGCGGGTGCTCCCGCAAAGCCGAGTCCACGAAAGATAAGGATCGAGGCGATGAGAATGACTAGAACCAGCATGCCTGACCAGAGACGAAACGTATTAGAGGCGCTCGAAGATGCCGGCGGCCCCCATGCCGCCGCCGATGCACATGGTGACCATGCCGTAGCGGGCGTTGCGGCGCTGGAGTTCGCGGATGATGGTGGCGGTAAGTTTTGCACCGGTGCAGCCGAGCGGATGGCCGAGGGCGATGGCGCCCCCGTTCGGGTTGACGCGGCTGGTGTCGAGGCCGGCTTGCTGAATGACGGCCAGGGACTGCGCGGCGAAGGCTTCGTTGAGTTCGATTACGGCCATGTCGTTCAAGGAAAGGCCCGCAAGCTTCAATGCTTTGGGAATGGCGCGCACAGGACCGATGCCGAATTCTTCCGGAAGAACGCCCCCAGTGGCGTAGGCGACAAAACGCACCAAGGGCTTAAGGCCGAGCGACTTGGCGCGGGCGTCGGACATGATGACGGTGGCGGCGGCTCCGTCGCTCATTGGGGAGCTGTTTCCTGCGGTGACTGATCCTTTCGCGTGAAAAGCGGGCTTCAGCTTGGCGAGAACATCGAGGTTAGTGTCGGCGCGGGGAAGTTCTTCGGTCGAGAAAGTAAATGTCTGAGTTGCCGGTTTTATCGGAGACTTAGGCTTGGGAGAAGCGCCGTTTCCGTTCGGCAGCGAAGTGATTTTCACTTCGACAGGGATGGTTTCGTCCTTGAAATGACAGGCAGCGATGGCGGCGACTGCTTTCCTATGGGAATCCGCGGCGAACTGGTCGGCTTGCTCGCGGGTAATGCCGAATTTGCGAGCGATATTTTCCGTGCCGAGGCCCATATTAATGTAGGCGTCGGGATAATTGTCGACCAGCCACGGATTCGGGGAAATTTTGTTGCCGCCCATGGGCACCATGGACATGGATTCAGTGCCGCCCGCGACGATGACTTCGGCGGAGCCGGCGCGAATGCGCTCGGCGGCCAAAGCGATAGCCTGCAAACCGGAAGAGCAGAAGCGGTTGATGGTCATGGCGCTGGTTTCGACCGGCAGACCGGCGCGAAGCGCGGCGATGCGCGCAACGTTCATCCCTTGTTCGCCTTCGGGCATGGCGCAGCCGAGAATCACGTCGTCAATTTCTTTGGGGTCGAGGCCGGGAACGCGTGCGAGGGCTTCCTTGATGGCCAGCGCGGCGAGATCGTCGGGGCGCGTGGCGCGCAGCGATCCTTTATAAGCGCGACCGACGGGAGTGCGTACGGCGGAAACGATGACGGCTTCGGGCATGGCGGGACCTCGAATCGACAAGAGCCTCAGCCTAAAGGCCTGAGCTACAGGTTCATTGTTGGGCGAGTGGAAGGAAATTGCAACTCTTGCGCCAACAGATCGCGGGACCGCCCGCCTACCACCCAAAAAAACCGCAAAAAAGCCTTGACATATTAATAATTTATGCTATACTTAACGTCGTAGATAACTGTGCTTGGAGTGCGGGAGCTTGCTCCCGCTTTTCTTTTTTCCACGCTGTTTTCCAGCAGCCTCCTTTTTTGTTCACTCAAAGACATCTCGTTTAGAATCAGACATTTACGAGTTGCAAATTTCGTAAGTCTTTTCTTTTGATATTCATACAAATTGCCCGGGGGTAGGGGAGGTACCGCCCCACCCGAATCGCTTTCATGGCTTGTCGCTCTCGCGCCTCACTCGGCGCGCAGGGCCTCGACGGGGTCGACAGTGGCGGCGCGGCGTGACGGCAAATAGCTGGCCAGAAACGCTGTGGCGACAAGGCCGAGAGAAGCGGCGCCGTAGGCGACGGGGTCGACGGGGCTCACCTTAAAGAGCAGCGAGGACATGAGGCGCATGGCAATGATGGCGACGATGAGTCCGCTGGCGACACCGATGCCGGTCAGGAACAGACCGTGGCGAACGAACATGCCCGTAAGGGCTTGGTGCTGGGCGCCGAGAGCCATGCGAATGCCGATTTCGCGGGTGCGCTGGGAGACGGAATAGGCGATGACGCCATAAATGCCGACGACGCCGAGCAACAGCGCCATGCATCCGGCAACGCCGAGCATGATAAGCGTGAAGGAAGTGCGGGCCATGGAGCGCTTGTAGAAAAAGTCCAGGGGGTGAACGTCAGCGAGGGGAAGATTCGGATTCAGGGACCAGACCGCTTGCCGGACTTCGTTCAGAAAACTTTGTGAGCCAGTGCGAGAGCTGCGAATGGCGAATGCGACTTCGCGCATGGACATGGAATCATCACTCTCGAAGTGATCCATCAGGAGTGGCCAATACACGATAGTGGTGGCCGGTTTGCTGACGCCTTCATCGTGAACGTCGCCGACCACACCGATGATTTCGCGCCAGTCGTCCTTGGTGCTGACGCGGATGCGCTTGCCGAGGGCGGCCGAGGGATCGTGCCAATACTCGCGCGCTAGGTTCTCAGAAACCATGGCGACAAAAGTTTTCTTGTAGGTGTCGTTCCAGGCGATCTCGCGCCCGGCCACTAGCGGCGTGCCGACGGTGCTCAGGTATCCGGGCGAAATGAATCGGAAAGTGCGGAGCGGAGGAAGTTCGCCCTCCGCATAAGTGTGGTTCTCAACGAAGATGGGATCGTGCCAGCCTCCGTAGGTCATGGGGAGCATGGAGGCAATTCCGACGGACCCGACCCCCGGAATCGCTGCGAGCCTGTGCAAGATCTCCTCTTGCGTTCGGACGACCTGCTCATCCTCTTTCACCACGGTGCCAGGAATCGAGATTCGGAAGGTTTGCAACGAACCTGGCTCGGAAAATCCCGCATTGACGTTGGTGAGCGCTCGGAAAGTCCGAATCATCAGGCCGGAGCAAATCAATAACACGAGCGCGAGCGCGACTTGCACGACGACGAGGACGCTGCGCGCCCGATGTTGCTCCCTGCTTTGGCTGAGAGCGCGGCCGCCCTCGCGAATGCCGGTGCTAAGACGCACTCCGGCGTACTTGAGGATTGGGATGGAGCCAAACAGAACGCTGGCGAAGAGGGAAATCAAGAGTGTGAAGAGCAGGACGCGCCCATCAATGCCAATTTCACGGACGCGAGGAAGTCCTGCGGGAGCGAGGGCAGCAAGAACACGGAGGGCGGCATAAGCGAGGCCCAAGCCGACGGTGCTTCCGAGCAACCCGAGAAGGACGCTCTCAAGCAGGAGATCCGCAGCGATGCGGCCACGGCTCGCGCCAAGAGCGGCGCGCACGGCCAACTCCTGACGGCGGCCTTCTACACGCACGAGCAGCAAATTGGCGACGTTGGCACACGCGATCAGAAGGACCATGCCGATCGAACCCATCAGAACCCAGAGGACGCTGCCGACATCACCGACGACGTCGCGTTTGAGGAGACGTACGTTGGGGCCGATATGCGCGTCTTCGAAGAGCTTGATGCTGAAGCCGGGCGGCGTCGGAAATGAACTCATAACGACGGGGAGCATACGAGCAACGTCCGTGTTGACCTGCTCGATGGTGACGCCATGTTTGAGCCTGGCGAGACCCTCGTAACTGAAGTTCCCGAGATGGGTTTTGTTGCGATCGAACTGGAACGGGATGAGTATGCCGAACTCTTCCCAGTCCAAAAAGTGAAATCGCTGGGGCAGGACGCCGATGATTTGCCGGCTCTTGCCGTCCACGATGATGTTACGGCCCACGACGGAAGCATCTCCGCCAAATTTGCGGCGCCAATAGCCGTACGTGAGCATGGCAGTTTCAGGAGCACCCGGCGAATCATCCTGTTTGGTGAAGGTGCGCCCCAGCACGGGAGGAATGCCGAGGAGCGGGAGAGTGCCGTCCGTGACTCGCAAGGCACGAACTTGCTCGGGCTCGGCCACGCCGGTCAGGCTCACGGAGTCGCCCGCGTAAAGACCAAGGTCCTGGAGGGTGCGATTCTGTTCGCGAAAGATGAAGTAGTCGGAGGGAGACAGCTCGAATTCCTTGAGCTTGATTCCGGGCGCGGTAAGCCAGACGCCAATAAGTTCATCAGGTTTGGGATAGGGCAACGGCTTCACCAGGACGCCTTCTAGAACGCTGAAGACGACGGTGTTGCCACCGATGCCGGCGGCGAGAGTGATCACCGTGAGGGCCGTGAACATAGGGGCGCGGCCAAGCCGGCGAAAGACTTGCTTGAGCTGATTGAAAGATTCCATAGGCTGCTCCCTCGCGCCTCTGCCGGTTGGGTAGGCACACAGTCTTTGACGATCTAAGTGAGTGATACGACGGGGAGTGGGAAAAGTTCCAAAGCAAATGTTAGCGGGCCGCCAAACGCAGGCTATTTGTCCTTGATGGCGGCGCCTTTGCGCGGGATGAAAATCGTGCTGGGACGCTCGATGTTGAACTTTTTCGTGTAATTACCCTGGTTGATGGCGATGCTGACGCGGTCTCGCGAATCGATAAACAGAAGAACGTCGCCCACCGGGACGTCCATGAAAGTCTTCGCGTAAGGCAGGGTTACCGATTTCTTGTTGATCTCGATCCGGAACTTGTCGCCGAGGTTGTAGCCGAGCTTCTTGAAGTCGTCTCCGGGAATATCGGTGATCAGGGAGCCGAAGGGATCGTCAATCGCGATGATATGACCTTCGATGCCTTTATCTGTGGTGGTGGAAGTTTTGGGAGTAAGGCGAACGAGTTGAGAGACAACCGGGCCAACGAGACTGAAATCCCATCCAGCGGCAAGGTGCGCGCCTGCGGGAGAAAAAATGTCGCGGCCATGGAACGTGGAGGAGATGGGGGCCTGAATCGTCCAGTTTGGATTGGTGATCTCGCGGGCGGAATCGAGGCCGTCGCGATCGATCACCGGAGTGATCAGGCCATTGTCCGGCAGAACAAAATACTGGCCCTTTTTTGATTTAACGATGATGGCTTTGCGCGAGGTGCCCACGCCGGGGTCGATCACTGCAACGAAAACCGTTCCGGCGGGATAGTAAGGAGACACGGCTGCGAGGAATCGCGCGCCTTCCTCTATCGAATAGGGCGTCACCTGATGGGTGATGTCCATGATGCGGGCATCGGGAGCGATGCCGAGCATGACGCCTTTGCAAATAGCAACGGCGTCGTTAGCTGTGCCGAAGTCGGTCATGAAGACGATCGTTGCGCGCGCGCCGGATTTGCCGGCAGAAGCCGAATCGCCCGGCGCGGGAGACTTCGAGCAGGCGACGCTAATCACAGCAAGAATCAGCAGCGGTAGAAAAAATAAACGAGTGCGAGAAATCATCAACGCTCCGTTGCGGCTGAATATTTTTCGTGCGAGCCAGTGTAAGGCGCGCGGTTGACATTCCGCAAGGAGCGTTCTAAAAGGGACGCGGCAGCGGTGGCTATTCGCCAGGCAACACAGAGGAAGGGGAACAAATGATTTATTCGATCGTAGTGGGGCTGATCGCGGGGTGGCTCGCCGGCCAAGTAATGAAGGGCGGAGGTTACGGCATATTGGTGGACCTCATCCTCGGGATTCTTGGGGGCATCCTCGGCGGCTTTGTGTTCGGACTATTGGGGCTCCACGCCGGGGACTTATCGGCAACATCATTGTTTCGTTTGTCGGCGCCGTGATACTGGTCTGGATCGCGCGGAAGTTGAAAAAGGCATAGGGATATTCTTCGAGAACAAAGAGTCGCACTGGCGTGCGGCTTGAAGCACTCTAGAAGCGGCGCTATTTCAGGCGCCCGGGTAATTCTACGATGTTGCGGAGTCCGGCGTGCGCAAAGCGCGAAGAGCGGCGTAGCCAAGCAGCACAATAGCGACGCCGAGAGCAATCCAAAGCAAATTCGGATGACGCTCGGTGAAGGGACGAGGGTCGGCGTAATTGGAAGTAGCTTCTTCAGCACCCAGTCCCAGGTGGGCTATCACCTCATTTGCCTGGATATGCAGGGTACGCGCAAGGTCGTATTGCGGCGCGGTCGCACGGAAGTTGCCGTAGATCAGGCGATAGGAGCGGTTTTGCGCCGGATGGAAGAGCACGAAGCGCAAGGGCATCGTTAGCGACAAGCGAACTTCCGATAGCGGGGCATCGTTGGCGTTGAGCACTTCCACTCTCCAATAGCGGGGCCCCCACATCTCGTAACACTGCACACCCAAAGACTCCTCGGTTTTCCCGTTGACCGCAAAGCGGTGAATCTCGCCACCGCCGACGGACTGCCACTCTTTCTGATCGGTGCTATTGAGCAGGCGCACAGCCCGGTAAAACTCCGGCTGGGCCGTCTCGAAATTGAATCTGGCAATGGGAATCGCCACGGCCCCTAGGTCTACAGTCCATTGCGTTTGCGAAGGCGCGCCGTTCGAGTCGGGAAGCAGCAACGCGGTGAGAAGAGCGCCTCTTTCCGCTGGGCTTTCGGTTTTGACGGCCGGAGAAGAAAAAACCTCCATGCCGGTTACCACGAAGGTATGCGCGGATTCCTGAATGCGCACGCGCAGATAACGTGCATTGTTTTCTGAATAGCGGACGAGCTGATTGCCTTCGAGGTTTTCCTTGCGGAAACGGGAGATGGGCCCGCGCGCATTGACAATGCGCCACTGGTGGGCATCATCGCTCGCGGCTACTTCCACCCAATTGATGAAATCGGACTCGGCCGTCTGCACCCGAACACTATTGTGAAAACTCGCGCGTTCGCCTAGGTCCAAAACAACTTGAGTGAATTTGCCGGGAACGAAACTGTTCTCCCGGAGACTCGCAGCGAGCTTAACGGGCTGGGGCGGCGGCGTGATTTGCGACCTTACCTCGAAGGGAAGTTCCTGGCCGAGGTCATCGATGATGCGCAGGTCGGCGAGCTGATTTTCTGAATGCGAGAAAACTTCACGATCGAGCATCACGTAATTGAGCGCGTCCGCGCGCCCTGATTCAACGGCGCGGGAGTAACGCCAAGAGCGCCAGGCGGAAGGGAGATCAGTGGAGACAGCCGAAGCACTAAGCGCGACGAGCGCCAACATTAGAGAAAGGATTCGGCGGATCATGACGAAGAACGCTCGCGAGCGACTCTGCGTTGATATAGGAAAGAAACAACGAGCAGAACAAGGCCGAGGATAGCGAACGAGACGATGCGGTAGAAGCGTTCGAGAAACGAGCTGTCGTAGATGAACACTTTCGCGACCACCAGTCCGAAGAGCACCAGCGCCTGCCAACGGAGCAGCGCGGATTCCCGCTTGACGCCAAGAGCGATCAATCCGGAAGCGTAGGCGGTCCAGAGAAGAGAAAGCGCGAGGTGCTGGGCTAGGCCGGAGTCAATGCCTAAGCCCGCGTGAGAGCCGAAGTGATCCCAGAGCTCGAGCGAAAGCGCGATTAGCGCGTACACATTGATGGCCACAGCGAAAACGCCGAGAGCGCTGAGTTCCTCGCCGCTGACAGAAGAGGCATGCTCGCGCGCGGCGTAGACGACAGCGCCAAAGCAGATGATCAGGACGGCATAAGCGGCGAAGCGCTGATTGAACAGAAATTGCTGCGCAGGCAAAGGAAAAATGAGGAGCCGAGCAGCGGCAAGCGCGAGAAGGAAATAGCCTCCAGCGCGCAGGAAGCCAGTCATCGAACGGAAGCCGGTCCAGACGAGAATCGCGCCTTCGACGGCAAAGGCCAACGTGATCCATTTGCCGTCGAGGCGTATGGGAATCGCCAATGTAGCAAGGGTCAGCGCCAGGCCGGCGAAGATTAATCGCGTCAGCGGCGATTCGCCGGTTTTCGGAGGCGGAACGAGACGCGCGACGAGTACATGCGCCGCGGACAAAGCCAGGACCAGGAGCGTGAGAGGCCAGCGGTCCTGCGGCCAGAGCATGGTGTAGAGTGCACCGAAGTACGCGAAGGAGTTCGCGAGGACCACCAGGACATCCAACTCACGCAGGCCAGAAAACCGGACGGTGCGGATGACGGGCAGCGCGGCGTAGAGAAAAAAGAAGAGCGTGGCAAAAATCACCGTGCGCTCGAGTTTGTCTGGACGATAAAACTGCGAGTACCAGCCCCAGAAATAGAATTGGCTGAGCAGGAAGGAAATGGGAGTAAGCCAGCGCCAGTCGCGGCGCAGTTCGATGACCAGAAGGCTGGCGCCGAGAATCAAGAGGTAGGTGAAGAGAACGACTTGCGCGTCCTTGCCATCACTGACGAGAATCGGTGTCAGAAAACCGCCAAAGAGAGAGAGCAGGGCAATGCGCTGCGAATTGCGGCCTAGAGCCACTGCGCCCATGCCCGCAGTGACGACAATCATGGCGTAGAAGCCCACATCCAGGCTGAAGAGTTTGTAGTACTGGCAACCCGCCCAGATCGATAGATACATCACGGCAGCGCCGAGGCCGGCGATGCCTTCCGAAAAATAGGAATAGCCACGCTTCAGAAGCCAATGGCTCCAAGGGAGCATCGCGGCGCCCAGCAGAATTCCGATGCCTACGCGGCCGCTGGGGCCGATCCAGTTATTGTCAAACGCGTATTTCAGGAAGAACGTGACCGCGCCGATGATCGCGACAATTCCGATGCGGTTCAGCCAACGCCCGCCAATCAAGGTTTCCAGATCGAGACTGGACGAGGACTTTGGCTTTGAGCTGTGGAGCGGCGGCGCAGCGAACATATTGATCCGCGGTGGGGGTGAAACTTCGCGCGGCTGAGCGGGCCGTGGAAGAGAGGGCGGCGGTGGCGGTGAGGTTGGCACAGTGGCAGCCGTTGGGGGCTGGGGCGGAGGCGTGGGAACCGTTTGGGCAGGCGCTGGTTTCGATTCCTGGGAGCTGCCGGACTCCTGTGAGGAGAGCGACTTCTCGAGCGTTTGAAGACGCCGTTCCAGGTTGGATAGCCGGTCCCCAAGAATGAGCAGAGAGCCGCCGCGCAATTGTTCCCCGATTCTCTGAACGCGAACAAAC
>WNFO01000388.1_pt1 | contig 31411 bp, 31 predicted proteins | sample 5400251 | NCBI WGS metagenome assembly WNFO01 (sample SAMN13153354, study PRJNA577476) | soil metagenome | isolation source: 100 cm saprolite under Madrone tree | place: USA:California | collected 2016-06-14
AGCGGCATCGCTCGAGCCGCCGCCGAGGCCGCGGGCCGCGGGAATCTTTTTGCGGAGTTCGATCTCGACGCCGGAGCGAATACGGAGTTCTCGCCGCAGCGCGTCTACTGCCGCATAGACCAGATTCTTGCGGACAGGCTCGAGAGAAAGGGCCTCGTTTCCCTGAATAGTGAGGCAGATGCCGGAAGCCTGGGAGGGCCGCAGCTTCAGCTCATCGTGCAGGGAAATGGTTTGAAAGATGGTGCGGAGCTCGTGGTAGGTGTCCGGGCGCTTGCCGAGGATGTCCAGCCGGAGGTTGACTTTGGGGAAGGCCGGGATTCGGATTTCGCGCATGCGGCTATTGGGGCTTGGCTTCTTGCGCGGAGGATTTCTGAGCTACACGATGCTTGGTTTGGCCTAGTTTCTTCTCGATTTCGGCGATTTTGTCGTTTTCGACGTCGGCGGGCAGAGCATGACGCCATTCGGACAGGGATTTCTCCCACTCGGCGGCGGCGAGTTCGTTGCGGCCGAGCTTGGCGTAAACGTCGCCGAGGTGCGAATGGATGGTGGGATCGTGACTATCACGTTCGACGGCCTGGTGCAAGGTGGCCTCGGCTTCGGTGAGCTTGTTCTGTTTGTAATAAATCCAGCCCATGCTGTCGAGATAGGCGCCGTTGTAGGGTTCTTCTTTCAAGGCGCGCTGCACGAGGTCGGCGGCTTCGTCGAGGCGTTGGCCTAAGTCTCCGAGCATGTAGCCGTAGTAGTTGAGCACGGAAGCGTTTTTGGGATTAACGGCCAGGGCTTTTTTGAATTGGTCCTCGGCGCGATCGAAGAATTTCTGGCGCTCGTAAATGGCGCCGAGCACGAACCAAACCATCTCATTGTCGCGAGAGCGGCCGGGCAAGACTTCGGCGGCGCGCGCGGCTTCTTCGGCTTCCTTGTAACGTTTGGCACGCTCGTAAACCTGCGCGATGTTCAGGTAGGTGTCGCGGTCGGCTTCGGATTTGGTCAGCTGCAGGCGAAGCATCTTCACCGCTTCGTCGGTCTGCTCGTTTTCACCGAGAAGCAACGCCTGGCTGGCGCGAATCGCGGGATCGCTGGGATATTTGGCGAGCGCTTCCTTGCCGGCCTGCAATGCTTTCGGCAAATCCTTTGCCGAACGATAGGCGTCCATGATGAGGAGACGAGCGCGCCGGTCTTCTTCGTCACCGAGATGCCCAAGCTCGTTGAACGTGAAAATGGCGGCTTGATAGTTCTGGCGCTCTTTGTAGAGCTGGCCAAGCTCTTGATACAGGATGGCGAGTGATCGGCGGCGCGACGGGAGCACCGTGGACTGGCCTTTTACGCCGGTAATCGCATCGGAGAGGACGGTGATGGCGTCATCGTAGCGGCCTTGGGCCTGGTACAGCATGGCCTCGTTGTACATGACCTCGAGGCTGCCGGGGGCGTATTGGCGAGCCTTGAGGAGACTTTCTTCGGCGCGATCGAGTTGATGCATCTCACGGTAGATTTGCGCGATGCGCAGATAAACGTCGGCATCATCGGGCGTCAGATCTGCCAGCTTTTGATAGACATTGAGCGCGTCGGAGAATTTTTCCTCGGCCATCAGAGTTTGGCCGAGCCCGCGCAGGTGGCTCAACTCAGAGGAATCCAATGCGACGGCTTTGCGGTAAGCCTGTTCGGCCTTGGGGAGATCCTTGATTTGCGTGTAAGCGTCGCCGAGCAGGTCGAGAAGCGTGGCGGACGGCGCACGGCCGTTCATGCTTTCGAGGAGTGCAACGGCATCGGCAGATTTACCTTCGTCGAGAAGGAGCTGAGTGAGTTGCTCAGCAGCTTGCTCGTTCTCCGGGTCATCTTTCAGGATGCCGCGAAGAACAACTTCGGCCTGGTCGTGTTCGTTGCGGAGACGATAGAGGCGCGCAAGCCATAGGGCCGATTCGGTATCGGATGGGTCCAGGCGGTAGATTTCCTTGTACTGCTCGATGGCCTTGCCGGCGACTTCGGACTGGCCGACGCCAGCGCTGAGATCGCCTAAGCTGCGAAGGTAGATTCTGGCGAGAAGGCGGCGGGTGGGGACGTCGTCGTGATGGCGTTTCAGGATTTCCTGGGCTTCGGCAACGGCCTCACGAGTGCGCTGCGCTTTCCAGTACATTTCGGCGAGATGCTCGCCGATGACTGGAGACTTGGGGTCAAGCGCGTAGGCTTTCTTGTAAAAATCGATAGCTTGGGAGGCGTATTCTGCTTTGCTGGTGTTCTCGTATTGCTGCTCGAAGATGTGGCCCATGGTGTAGTCGAAGTAGGCGTCGGAGCGGGAGGAGGCGGAGGCGGAGGCCGCTTGCGTTGAGCCATTTTCCTGCGACGGAGACGCGGTATCGGTGGGTGTCGCGTGTGTTTGCGCTTGCGCAAGCGCGGTGAGCGCGCCGGCAGCGGCAAGGAGTGCGGAGAGAGTGAATCGGTAAAGTGTCATCGGCGCCCCGAAAACAAAAAGTATCCCATGCGACCCAAACGCGGTCAAAAGCAAATTGGCGCGGTTTCCAGGGCCGAAGAGTCTGAAGGTAAGATGCGCGCGGGGAGCGGAGCGTTCCTGGGGAATGATGTAGTGGGGGAGTTGCGTTTTTTCCATACTTCTGCAATAATCGAAATATGAAGAAAGCGGATCCGGTCTTGGTGACGCGCAGCGCCTCGCGGTTTTCAGCGCTGGGGGCAGAGCCGCGCTTGCAGATCTTGCGGTTGCTGCTGGCGGCGCATCCGGAGGGGATGGTTGTGGGAGAGGTGCAGGAGGAGATGGGTATACCGGCCTCGACGCTCTCGCATCACCTGGAAAAGCTCAAGCACGTGGGGCTGGTGAAGGTGCGGCGCGAGGGGACTTATTTGTGGTATGCGGCGGACACAGACGCGCTACGGGAAGTACTGAATTTTCTGTATGAGGAGTGCTGCACGCGAAGCCGAGCGGTGGCGCCGGAGGCAGTGATTCAGATTTCGCGGTGAAAATCTTGTGATGGTGAATCAAGGAGAAGGCCGATGAGCGAGACGAACATTCAGGAAGTGGTGAAGCAAAAGTATGGGCAGGCGGCGAAACAAGTGACGGCAGGCGGGACAGCGTGTTGCGGGGGAGGAGGGGAGTTGAGCGGGTGCGATCCCATTACGAAGAATTTGTATGACGAGGGGCAGAAATCTGGCCTGCCCGCGGAAGCGGTGGCGGCTTCGCTGGGGTGCGGGAATCCCACGGCGCTGGCGAAATTGCAGGCGGGCGAAGTGGTGTTGGACTTGGGATCGGGCGGCGGGATTGATGTGTTGCTCTCCGCGAAACGCGTGGGGCCGACGGGAAAAGCTTACGGGCTGGACATGACCGACGAGATGTTGGCGCTGGCGCGAGAGAATCAGAAAAAGGCGGGCGTGGGGAATGTGGAGTTTCTGAAGGGCGCGATTGAGAATATACCGCTGCCGGAGAATACGGTGGACGTGATTATATCGAATTGCGTGATCAATCTTTCGGGCGACAAGGACCGTGTGCTGGCGGAGGCGTTTCGCGTGCTGAAGCAGGGAGGACGGCTGGCCGTTTCGGATGTGGTGGTGCGAGGCGAGGTGCCGGCGGAGATCCGGAGGAGCATGGAATTGTGGGTGGGGTGCATTGCGGGGGCGCTGGAAGAAAAGGAATACCGGGAGAAGCTGGAGCGAGCGGGATTCGAATCGATTGATGTGGAGCCTACGCGCGTTTACAAGGCGGAGGAGGCGCGGGATTTTCTTGCGGCGGCGGGACTTGATCCGGATAGGGTGGGTCCGCAGATCGATGGGAAGTTCATCAGCGCGTTTGTGCGCGCGGTCAAGCCGGCAAGCAAGGCGGCTTGCTGCGGGCCGAGCTGCTGCGCCTCAGAAGTCGGCAAATGACTGCACTGGAAAACAAGATGCGCGTGCTCATTTTGTGCACGGGAAACTCGGCGCGCAGCCAGATGGCGGAGGGATTGCTTCGTCACTTGGGCGGAACGCGGTACGAGGTGTTCAGCGCAGGGACAAAGCCGGTAGGCGTGAACCCGCTCGCGATCGAGGTGATGCGGGAGAAGGGAATCGACATCTCGAAGCAGCGCTCGAAATCCGTCGCGGAATTTACCGGGCAGAAATTCGCGACGGTCGTCACAGTTTGCGACAAAGCGGCGGAGGAGTGTCCGATTTTTCCTGGCGCACCACGGCGCCCGCATTGGAGCCTGCCCGATCCGGCCGCAGTTTCCGGCACGAGGGAAGAGAAATTGGGAGCTTTCCGGAAGGTTCGTGACGAGCTGGAACGACGGATTCAATCGTTCGTGAGTCCCATGGTGAGCGGGGCGCGTTCCTGATCAGTCAGTCGTTGGCGCGGTGCACTTTCATGTGTGCGTGGTCGGCGACCGGCTCGACGAGGCGGAAGACGTGTTCGCCGCGGTCGGCGTTGAAGCGATAGAGGAGAACGGCGTCGGCGGCGCGGTCTTCGCGGGCTAGTTCGAGCTCGGGATTGCTTACGACAACTTCGCCTTTATTCGTGACGCGAAGCTCCATACCTACCTGCAAAACAATTTTCATTTCTTCGTTTGCGGCCATGGCGCCTCCAGGTTGGGGGGTTGCTGGAAGTTGGATGCAACAGAGGCGTGGAAGGGCGCATTCGCTCTTGCGCGAGCTAGTGCAGAAAATGGCGCATGCCGGTGAAGACCATGGCGAGGCCCAGGCGGTCGGCGGCGGCGATGACATCGTTGTCGCGCACGGAGCCACCGGGCTGAATGACGGCGGTGGCGCCGGCCTTCGCGGCCTCCTCGACGCCGTCAGGGAATGGGAAGAAAGCGTCGGAGGCAACGACGCTGCCTTGGAGAGGTGATTGCGCTTTCATTACGGCGATTTTTACGGAGTCTACGCGGCTCATCTGGCCGGCGCCGACGCCAAGGGTGGCGCCGTCGCGGGCGAAGACGATGGCGTTGGATTTTACGTGCTTGCAGACTTTCCAGGCGAAGCGCATGGTGCGCATTTCGTCTGGCGAGGGGACGCGTTTAGTGACGGTTCGTAGGTCGGAATCGTTGATTTCGGCGAGGTCGGGCTGTTGCACGAGCACGCCACCGAGGATGCGCTTGAGCTGGAGCTCGCGCTCGGGTTCGAGACCGCCGGGAGGCAATTCGAGCAGGCGGAGATTTTTCTTGGCGGCGAATACAGATTTTGCTTTTTCGTCGAAAGACGGAGCCACGATGCATTCGACGAAGAGCTTAGCGACTTCTTCGGCGGTGGCGGCGTCGACTTCGCAATTGAAGGCCAGGACGCCGCCAAAGGCGGAGATGGGATCGCCGGCGAGCGCTTTCAAGTACGCGTCGCGCAGGGTTTCCTGTTCGGCGGTGCCGCACGGGTTGTTGTGTTTGATGATGACGGCGGCGGGGCGGTGGAATTCGGCGGCGAGGCTGCGCGCGGCTTCGAGATCGACGAAATTATTGTAGGAAAGCTCTTTGCCCTGAAGCTGCTCGGCAGCGGCTAGGCCTTCCGGTGGGCGCCCGGCAGGGATATAGAGGGCGGCGGCTTGGTGCGGATTTTCGCCGTAGCGGAGTTCCTGATGGCGGCGAAGGGCGAGATGCAGGCGCTCCGGCAAAATTGGCCTTTCACGCAAGGCAATCTGACTGGCGGAAGCGGAGAGGCGCTCGAGCTCGGTGGTAATCCTGCCGTCGTAACGGGATGTGGTGGCGAAAACTTTGCGGGCGAGATGGAGGCGAGTGGCGAGCGATGTTTCTTGCGAAGCTTTCAATTCGCGCGCTACGCGATCATAGTCGACGGGATCGGTTATCACCGTGACGCTTTCGAAATTTTTGGCGGCGGAGCGGAGCATGGCGGGTCCGCCGATGTCAATGTTCTCGATAAGTTCCTCGGCAGTGAGATCTTTCTTTGCGGCGGTAGCTTCGAATGGGTAGAGATTGACGACCACCAAGTCGATGGGCGCGATGCCGTGTTCGGCCGCTTGCTTCTGGTCCTCGGGAAGATTGCGGCGGAAGAGGAGACCGCCGTGGACTTTGGGGTGCAGAGTCTTGACGCGGCCGCCGAGCATTTCTGGCCATCCGGTGAACTCGGAAACATCGCGGACGGCGAGGCCAGCTTCGCGGAGGAGCTTGGCGGTGCCGCCAGTGGAGAGGATTTCGATGCGGAGAGCGGCGAGCCTGCTGGCAAAGTCCACGATTCCCGCTTTGTCGAAAACGCTGATGAGCGCGCGCTGCATCGCCATGTGCTGCCTCCGGAAAAAGTAGATCAGTGTAAGCGTCGCACGGATTGAGGGAAAGGAGAAATCGCGGTCGAGATTAGGCTTTTACGAGGGCTTTGAGCTTGACTTCACCGTTGACGACTTCAACGACGTATTCCACTTCGCGGCAATTCTTCTGCTTCTGGAGTTCCTTGGTCTTTTTACTGACGAATTCGTTGAAGCTTGCGCGCGACTGCTTGATGCTGCCGCCGGTCTGTTCCATGGCTTGCTGGAAGGCCTGATACAACTGGTCGACCTTGTCGGTTTCCTGCTCGGGCTCGGAGCACACCATGCGGAACGATGTTGGCTGGGGCGCCGCTGACTTTGCGGCCGCCGCGGCTTTGGCGCGCTCGGCTTCAATGGCCTTGGCTGCGGCGCCGAAGTGGCGCTGCACTTTTCCTTCCTCTTTTTGCTGGAGCTTCTTGCGGAAAATGTCTTTGTATTTTGCGTACGTTTGCGTGAGGTTGTTGTAGCGAAAGCGCTGACCGAATTTCAACTCGCCGCCGCGTTCGGAATAGCGCTTGATGATCAATTCGATGCGCCATTCGATTTCCGTAGGTGGACGCTTCCTGCCGCCGCCGAAGTATTGGTCGTACTCGATCTTGAGCTGACGAATGTCTTTTTCGAGCTGCGACAATTCTTCGTCGATCGTCGCCATTGCTGAAAGCCCCCCAGTTCTTCCATGCTAGGAGGAGACGGCGAGCGCGTCAACAGAATGGGTGTAGAAAGGGACTGATTCGGCACGGGTGTGTAGGGTTTTCCCGGGCGGCGTTGCGGGGCCGGGTGGCTGTGTGTTGAAATGGCGGCATGGATTCGCGGGCCAGGAGAGCGCTTACGGCCGATCAAGCGGATTTGCTCCGGCAGATTCCGTCTGTGGACGAACTGTTGATGCAGCCACGGCTTGCTGCGCTCGCGCAGCGGGTGGACCGCGAGCTGCTGGTGGAGATTACCCGCACGGTTTTGGCCGACTTACGCGGGCGGATCACGGGAGAAGGAGCGGCCGAGGCGATGGCGTTGGATTCGTCGGCTCTGGAAGAGCGCATTGCTTCCATGGTGGAGCGGGTGCTGGCTTCTTCGCTGGAGCCGGTGATCAACGCAACAGGAGTGATTTTGCACACGAATTTGGGGCGCGCACCGCTGAGCGGCGCAGCTGCGGAAGAGATTCGGCGTAGCGCGACAAGCTACAGCAACCTTGAATATGACCTGGAAGAGGGCGCGCGGGGCAAGCGCGACGTGCACGTTGCCCAATTGCTCGAGCGCTTGACCGGGGCCGAGGCCGCCATCGTGGTCAACAACTGCGCGGCTGCGGTGCTGTTGGTGCTTGCGGCGCTGGCGAAAGGCGGAGAGGTAATTGTCTCGCGGGGCGAGCTGATTGAAATCGGCGACGGCTTCCGCATCCCAGAGATCATGGCGCAAAGCGGAGCGGTGCTTCGAGAAGTCGGGACTACGAATCGCACGCGCATAGTCGATTACGAAAGCGCGATCAATGAGAACACGCGGCTGTTGCTGCGCGTGCACCCGTCGAACTTCACGATTACCGGTTTTGCGGAAAAGCCTTCGATGGAAGAGCTTGTGGTGCTCGGCCAGCGCGTGGGTTTGCCGCTAGTGGAGGACCTGGGGTCGGGCTGTCTCGTCGATCTTATGAGTGCGGGGATTACGGAGCCGACCGTCCGGCAAAGCGTGGATGCCGGTGTTTCGATCGTGATGTTCAGCGGGGACAAGCTGCTCGGAGGTCCGCAAGCCGGGATCATTGCGGGAAAAGAGGAACTGGTCAGCCGCGTGCGGCGACACCCGCTCTTCCGTGCTCTTCGCGTGGACAAGCTGACGACCGCGGCACTGGCGGCGACACTGGGAGCGTATCTGCGCGGGGCGACGGAGGAGATTCCCGCTTTGCGGATGATTCACATGAGCGTGCAGGAGATCAAGCGGCGCGCGGAGAACTTTCTTCGCGAGCTGACTCCGGAGTTGCCGTTGGGTGAAGTGGAGCTGGAGATTACGGATGGCAGCTCGTTGGCGGGAGGCGGCTCGACGCCGACGCAGGAGCTTCCGACAAAGCTCATACGCATCGCGAGCGCGCGATATTCCGCGGCGCAACTTGAGCAGCGGCTGCGGAAGGCTCCCGCGGGCATCTCGGTGATCGCTAGAGTGGAGGAGTCGCGCCTAATCCTCGACCTTCGCACGGTTTTTCCAGAGCAGGAGCCGCTGCTGCTCAAAACGCTTGCAGCCACCTTCCACTGAGCATCTTTCTTCTCATTTTGGTATGATATAGGTGTTATATAGGAGGAGCAATGGCAACCGCATTGCTACATCTGGACGCGAAACAGAAGCAGCGGCTTGTGCATCGAGCCAGGCTCCGCGGGAAGTCTTTTTCTCAGGAAGTTCGGGATGCTCTGGAACTTTACCTCGCCGTGCCGGTCGAGACGGAAGCGGAATTGAGCAGTCTGGCCCGAGCCGCCAGCCTATCCGCAGACCGCACGATAAGGAAGCTCGACGAGACCATTGAATACGTCGATCGCACGCTCAAGAAGGCGAGGAAGGGCAGGTGACGTGGGCTGGCGAGGCCCTCGCGGCGATCCGCAAGATTGTCTTGATTGAGGAGCGTGTGAACGCTCTTGGCGAGCAGGTCAAACGCCTCGCGGACGCCTATCTGGAATTGGACCGGCGGCTTCTGAGGATAGAGGCAAAGTTTGAACTGATTGAGCGTATCTCCGCAGGGCAGCGTAAGGCACGGCCCGCGCGTTCTGCACAAAAGAAAAAAACCCTCAAAAAACGGTAAAAAGCTTGTGATCGCCTTCGCAGTACACAATCAAAACCTCGTGATGAAAGAAAAACCCTTGCCGAAATTGCGGCCTCGGTGGGCGCTTGTGTGCGTCCGGCTGGCGGGAATTTGCAACACAGATATTGAGATTTTGGGCGGATATCATGATTTTCGAGGCACGCCGGGGCATGAATTTGTCGGTGAAGTTGCGGATGTTCGTGGCGTTCCAGCGCGGGAGCGAGCTCGCTGGATTGGCCGCCGCGTGGCCGGCGAGATTAACGCTAGTTGTTCGGCGTACGGGTATCGTCCGCCGTGCGAGTTTTGCCAGCGCGGGATTAGGACACACTGTACTCGGCGTGCGGTGCTCGGGATTGTCGCACACGACGGGGCATTTGCGGAGTATCTAACCCTGCCGCTGGAGAATCTGCACATTGTTCCGGATTCGGTTAGCGATGAGCAAGCTGTTTTTGTAGAGCCGTTGGCGGCAGCCTGCGAGATTCTGGAGCAGGTTGCTGTCAGGCGATTTCATGCAGCGGCGGTTCTCGGGGACGGCAAATTGGCGCAGTTGATCGCGCGGGTGCTGCGAACCGCTTTGCCGCGCGTGGTGATGTACGGAAAACATCGAAGCAAGCTTGCGCTGGCGCGTCGCGCAGGAATTGGAACAAGGCGGGTCCACGGTGACGCGGCCGATGCGAATCGAATTCAGGAAGAGTATGCGCTGGTCGTGGAGGCTACCGGATCTTCAAGCGGGCTCACGCTTGCCCAGCACATGACGGAACCCCGCGGGACTCTGATACTTAAGTCGACTTTTCACGGCGCAGCACCCGTTGAAACATGGCCAATCGTGGTCAAGGAAATCACTGTGATTGGCTCGCGCTGCGGACCGTTTACAAAAGCTATCGCCCTACTTCGTTCCGGCAAGATTGACCCAATGCCTCTTATTACGCGCACTTTTCCTCTGCGCGAGGTGCCGGAAGCGGTTCGATTTGCGCAGCGGCGCGGAGTGATGAAGGTTTTGCTCAAACCACAGTGACGGGGTCTACGGATCGGCGTCAAAGGCGGTTGATGCACGACGCGACGCAGGCGGCGCCGAAGCCGTTGTCGATGTTGACGACGGTCACGTTGGATGCGCAACTGTTCAGCATGCCGAGGAGGGCGGCGACGCCGCCGAAGCTGGCGCCGTACCCGGTGCTGGTTGGCACGGCGATCACCGGAACGCCCACGAGCCCGCCAACGACGCTGGGGAGCGCGCCTTCCATTCCGGCGACGCAGATGATCACACGAGCCGCCGCAAGTTTTTCGCGATGCTCGAGCAGGCGGTGAATGCCTGCGACGCCGACGTCATACAACGGCTCGGCGCGATTGCCCATCATGCGCGCGGTCAGCAGCGCTTCTTCCGCGACGGGAATATCGCTGGTTCCGGCCGAGACGACGAATATCTGTCCTTTGCCAGTTATCTCGCGGCAGCGTTCGATGGTGATTACGCCGGAGAGAGCATGAAACTTCGCCGCGCTCTTCGCCGAATGATTTACGCGCCGAACGGCTTTAAAAATCGCAGCGTCTGCGCGAGTGACCAGAATATTTTGCCTGCTGGTTTTGTGGCGCAACATGGACTTAACAATTTCCGCGACTTGACCGGGCGTCTTCCCTTTCCCAAAAATGACTTCGGCATATCCCTGGCGCAGGGAGCGGTGATGATCGACTTTGGCGAAGCCCAAATCTTCAAAGGGAAGATGCTTTAGCCGGGCAACGGCACGATCGGGCGGCAGCGCTCCGAGGCGGACGAGATCCAGTAGCTGGTGAAGTTCGCGTTCTTTCATGAATCCTTGACTGCCGCAGTTCCAGGACAGCCTTTCGCCCATTAGTTTTCGCAAAGGTTGATTGTCCGCGTAAACGCGCCACTCTGCAACGAGCCGGTCGCGGATCACGGCCGGCCACGCGGCACCATGATTTCGTCTCCTTCGCGCCAGGATTCCAGTATAGCGTGCGATACGCGGGTTTAATTGCGTGTTCTTGACTTGGCCGAGGGCGGCTGCGAGACTGAACGAATCCAGTAATATGCCGCGCACACAAGGACAAATCATCACCGTTGGTGTGACCGGAGCGAGTGGCGCGCTTTTGGCGCAGAAGGCGCTGACGCTCTTGGAAGACGATGCACGCGTCTCGCGTGTGCACTTGGTAGTCACGGAGGCGGGTCAGCGGCTTCTTGCCGAGGAATTGGGGCTTGCTTCCGGTGATTTGAAGCAGTTGGCGAGCCGAATCCTTGGCCGGGCGACGAACAAGATTGAGATTTTGCCGAATAAGGACGTTGGGGCTGCCATCGCGTCCGGCAGTTACGAAGTCGATTCCATGCTGGCGATTCCGTGCTCGATGGGTACGCTCGCGGCCATCGCCAACGGGTCGAGCGATGACCTGATCGCGCGCGCCGCCGACGTCATGCTGAAAGAAGGGCGCAAGTTGGTGCTGTGTATTCGCGATACGCCGTTCAATCGCATTCACCTGGAAAATATGCTGCGCGCGCAGCAGGCTGGTGCGGTGATCATGCCGGTAATTCCCGCGTTTTATGATCAGCCGAAAACGATCGACGATCTGGTGACGCAGTACATTTGCCGCGTGCTTTCGCAAGTCGGATTGCCGCAAGAAAGAATGTATCGCTGGGCGGGGCGCTCTTCATCGAAGGAAGCGAAGGCGTGAAGAGTACTGCTGCCGGCGTTCTGGCTGATTTCTTTATCCGCTGATGAAACGAAACCGCATTCAGATCGTGCTCGAGATGATCAAGTTCGAGCATTCCGTTTTTGCGCTGCCGTTTGCGCTGACCGGAGCGTTGTTGGCTGCGCGCGCTTCAAGAAACGGATGGCCCACGCTGCGGCAGATTGCGTGGATCGTGGTGGCCATGGTGGCTGCGCGCTCCGCGGCGATGACCGTTAACCGCATTGTGGACCTTCGCTACGATCGGGAAAATCCGCGTACGAGCAAGCGCGCGCTGGCGACTGGGGATCTCTCCGTGTCGTTCGCGTGGCTATTTACGAGCGTTGGGGTAGGCTTGTTTTTGGTGGCGGCTTGGCAACTGAATCGGCTGGCATTGGAGCTGGCTCCGGCTGCGCTCGCGATTCTTTTCTTCTACTCCTTCACGAAGCGCTTTACCAACTGGTCGCATCTCTTTCTCGGATTCGCACTGGGAATTTCCCCCGCAGCCGCATGGATCGCGGTCACCGGCGGACTCGACTTACGCATATTGATTCTCTGCGCGGCGGTCACGCTGTGGGTGGGCGGCTTCGACGTACTGTATGCGTGCCAGGACGTCGATTATGACCGCAGGGCGGGCCTGTTCTCGGTCCCAAAGCGATTCGGGATTGCGCGCGCGCTGTTGATCGCGCGGACCATGCACGTGGGAGTAGTGTCACTGCTCGCGTCGCTGGCCGGAAGCTTTGCGCTGCCGTGGCCGGCGTGGGTTGGTATTGCTGTGGTCGCAGCGCTGTTGGCTTACGAGCATTCTCTGGTCAAAGCGGACGATTTGAGCAAGCTGGACGCTGCGTTTTTTGCCGTGAACGGCTATATTAGTTTGCTGTTCCTGCTGTTTTGGGGCGCTGCAGCGGCGGTTTGGCACGTTTGAAGAGTTTGGATGCTTTGAAAAATGGGAAGAGCGCGGGATTGGGTTATTCTGGAAGCGCAAAGCAAATGTCGAAATTGACCATTACGGATCAGCGGCTCAAGCCGATTGCGGAAAAGGTGCTGACCGGAGGGCGCCTCACCGAGCAGGACGGTATAACCCTTTATCGGTCGCCGGATTTGCTGGCGGTTGGATGGCTGGCGAATCACATTCGCGAGAAGCGGCACGGCAACGTAACGTATTTCAATGTCAACCGGCACATCAATCCCACCAATGTTTGCGTGGCGCATTGCAAGTTGTGCGCGTTTGGGCGAGATCCGAGCGCGCCGGGAGCGTACACGTTTGCGTTGGACGAAATTTATCAGCGCGCGGAACAGGGCGTTCGCGAAGGGGCCACGGAATTCCACATTGTAGGCGGCTTGCATCCGGATTTGTCGTTTGATTATTTCCTGGAGCTGATTCGCGGACTGAAACAGCGCTTTGGAAACGTGCACCTGAAAGCGTTCACGATGGTCGAAGTGGGTTATTTCGCGCGAATCGCGAAGCTCTCCGTCCGGGACACGCTGGTGAAAATGAAGGAAGCCGGCGTGGATTCGCTGCCCGGAGGGGGCGCCGAGATTTTTCATCCGCGGGTGCGCAAGATCATTTGCGACCACAAAGTAAGCGGACAGATGTGGCTGAGTATTGCGCGGCAGGCGCATGAAATTGGCTTGCGTTCGAACGCCACGATGCTTTATGGCCACGTGGAAACCGAGGAAGAGCGCGTCGACCATTTGGTGAAACTGCGGGAATTGCAGGACCAGACGCGCGGGTTTGTGACATTCATTCCGCTGGCGTTTCATCCGGACAACACGGCGCTGTCCTATATTCCGAAGCCAACGGGCTACGCGGATCTTCGCAATATCGCTATTGCGCGGCTACTGCTCGATAACTTTGACCACATCAAGGCATATTGGATCATGCTCACGCCGAGCATCGCGCAAATCGCTTTGCGTTTTGGCGCCAACGATCTGGATGGCACGGTGGTGGAAGAAAAGATCTACCATGATGCCGGGGCGAAAACTTCGGAGTTCACTCCGCGCGCGGAACTCGAACGCCTCATCCGCGCGGCCGGGCGCGTGCCGATCGAGCGCGACACTCTGTATCGGCCGGTCGACCGTTCAAAGCTGCCGTCTGTTCCGCCAGCGCCGCGGGCCGACCTGATCTCGCTCACCCTCAACGTTTAGCCTCTGCCTTCGTATCCAGATCATCCACGCTGGCGTCAATGAATCCGAGCAGTCGGCGCGAACGGCTGAATCGCGTTGGCCCTTACGAAATGCTCTCTCTCCTTTTATGATTTCTTAACAGGCCACGCCTTAGCATCTGACGGCAACGAACGAGCGCCCGAGCTTACCCAGCGCTCGCAATTCCTCTGACCATTGCGTTGCCAGTCCAGAAGGAGAGAGAGATGCGCACGCTCGGACGAAAAACGCTGCTGGCGGTCATGTTGTTGTGCACTTTGTGTGCCGGTCGCTTGTTGGCCGATGGAGATGGAAAAAGTGAAGCGGCTAAGTCAAGACCTCCCAAGATCGAGGCGCCGGCTCCGCTAACCGAACGTGAACGATTGCTGCTGGATCGCATGGAACAGTTAGAGCAGCGCGTCGCAGAGCTCGAAGCCAAGAACAACGCGTCAGTACCAAGCGTCAGCGCAGCAGGGGCTGCTGCGCGGCTAGCTGCGCCTAGCGTAGCAACGGGGCAGCCGGCTGCATTTGTGGCGCGAAGCGATGCCAGCGCCTCGGCAAGTGACGTAAGCGTCGTACAACCAAATGGTGGCGCCGCTCCTGCGTCAACAACAGTCGCGAGCGCTAACACCGCAGCCATTGGGCCGCCACAGGCCACGGAGAAAGGTAAATCGGGCGCGTCAAAACCGCAAACCGCCGAGCCATTTGCCTTCGCGGACTTTACGTGGCTGAACGGGAATGCACGGACCAAAGATACGCCGTACGCCACCAGCTTCTTTACCCCGGAGATCCGCGCTGACGTGGATTACAACTACAGTTTCAATCACCCGAAAGACGATACGATCGGCGGCTCCAGCGAGGTCTTCCGGCACGGGGAAGTGCAAGTGACGCAGCTCGGCGTTGGCGGCGACTTCCACTATGACAATGTACGCGGGCGCTTGATGACGCAGTTTGGCTTGTACTCGCAGACGACGCCGCGCAATGACGCCAGCCCGGCGCGCGGTCAGTGGCAGCTAGACAATGCGTACCGGTATATTTCTGAGGCTTACGGCGGCTACCACTTCAACGCACTGCATGGGATCAACGTGGATGCGGGAATCTTCATGTCCTACATCGGACTTTTCAGCTACTACCAATTCGATAATTGGGCGTATCAACCGTCCTACGTTTCTTCGAATACGCCGTGGTTTTTCAACGGCGTGCGGGTGCAGATTTTTCCCACGGAGCACCTAAAGATCGAGCCTTGGTTCGTCAACGGATGGCAGTCGTACGGCCGATTTAACGGTCGGCCGGGATTTGGCATGCAGATCCTGTGGCGGCCGAATGGATGGCTTTCGGTCCTCGGAAATCAGTATGCTTTGGGTGAAGAGGCGCTGGGAGTCCCGGGCCGTATCCGGTACCACAGTGATGACAGTATCGAGATCAAATACTTAGACCATCAGGAAAATTTTCTCAGCAAGGCGGCTTTCTCTCTGACTGGCGACATCGGTTGCGAACACGGGGGAGGAGTGAGTTGCCACGGCAATAGCGCGAAGGGCTCAAAACAGAGTTTCTTGGGTTTCATGTTCTATAACCGCTTCTGGTTTAACCACGACCGCTATGGTCTGACGTTAGGCGGCGGCAAGATCAACAATCCGGGACGCTACCTCGTGCTGCTCCCGCCGATCAATGGAGCAACGGCGGCGTCAGGCACGCCCTACTTTACGGAAAATCCAGGGGACCAGTTCAAAGCCTGGGACGCTTCCGGAACCTTTGATTGGATGCCAAGCCAATACATTACTTTTCGCTGGGAGTTCGATCACCGCGCGGCGAATGTTCCGTACTTCTCGGGACCTGGGGGAGTTACGCCGTCCTGCCCCACTGCTCCTATCGTCGAAAACATATGCGGGTCGCCTGGAGCATTTGTGCCGGGCTTTACGCCGGATTTGAAGAAAGTCGAGAACCGCATCAACTTGGCTATCCTCGTCAAATTCTAGATAAAGGGGAACGCGAGCATGAATCGCGTCGCGGAGCGCGAATCCTCTCGTCGCGGCCCCTAGCGTCTAAACGCCGCGTCACCCAAGTTGACGGCGTACTTGGTTTGGGTGGCCACCGTTTTGACAGAAAGGACGTGTATGTCGTGACCACCGGAGGAAAGCTGGCATTTCACCTTAACCTGTTGGCCAGAGTGCCCTGCCAGCGTGGCCGGATTCGCCACCACCCAGGGCTCGCCGTTTTTTCCGATCAAGCTTTTTCCGTCCTGGCTGACCGTGCCGGAGATGGTGGATGCCTTGGGTACCGTGGACTTACCATGACCATTGCTCTGACTGAAAACTGTTCCGGGCAGCAGTAGCGGAACCACCAGAAAAGAAAAGACCAGTTTTTTCATCGCGGATCCTCCTCTATTGGACCGAGCCGAATTAGCGGCATTCTCAAACCGCGTTAGCTCCGCGTCAAACTAGAAATTCAAATGTTCTCTATTCGAAAAGTGTTGTGCCGTGAATGCTCGTGTCGGTGTTGCGACTTTCTTTCTCACCCTCAAGCATCTAGGATTTCCTCGAACCTTAACGAGGAGTGCGGATGGGTGCGCCCGGTCTCGAGAGAAGACTATTTTGGGTGGTGGTCGTTGCATCTTGGTGGATGATTTCGCATTCGGCAATCCTCTTCGCGGACGAGCCTGCCAGCAGCCAGATGAGCAGCGCAGCACAGAGCGCTGCAACATCGGTCCAGCAGGAACCGGAACCAGACGCTGCCAGTCCGCCCGCTGCAGCCAAATGGCAGTACAACGGGTTCGTAGATGTGGGTTATCCTTCGGACTGATCTTTGGATTTGATTCACAGTAGCTGGAGCAGGGCGGCTTACGAGCAAAGCAGTGAAGAAACCGGCTCACGGCGCGCCCGCGGCTACTTCGCTTGCCACTCAGCGTAGAGCTTCGTGATGGTCGGCCCAATGGTGAAGCCCCAGGCGTAAATCGGAAAATTCTTGAATCTGTCCGGCACCACATATCGATGAGCAGCTTCCCGAACCGGAACGCCGGCCTTGAACATTTTTTCCACCTGAGCATCGATGTCGTCGAAAACTTCTCGAATGCTGGCGATTCCTTCCTGGCCGCAGAGCTGGCCGTGCCCTGGAACAAACAGAGTGTCTTTGTCAAAGGACGCAAATTGCGCCAGCGTGGCACGCCATCCGGAAATCGTTGCTTTATCGTCGACAGCGACCGGATACCATCCACTAAAGAGCAGATCGCCGGTATACACCACATTTTGCTCTGATACCCGCACGATGACGTCCGTGCCGGAATGTCCTGGATGCGACTCCAGGACAGCGGTCAGCCCGCCCAAATCGATGTTGATGGGCAGCTTTGTTGGGTCAATCGGGTGATTGGGTAGCGCCAGCACACTGGAGTTAGCAATCTGAAAGACGCCGGTAATCGCGTTCAGATCGCTCTGCGCGTGTTGGCGCTCAGTATCGGACTTAGCGTCTTGGATGCGCTTCTCAAATGGTCCCAGCGCCGCACCCTTTTCGGCCCCTTGCATTGGAGAGTAGCTTTCCACGATACGTTGTGCGACGGCGGCATGCGCCCACACCGGCACTCCATTCGCTCCGTAGAACGCATTCCCCATCGAATGATCGAAATGATAGTGGGTGTCCAGCGCCGCCTTCACGGGAACCTTTGTGACCATGCGCAGCGCATCCATTTGAAAAGAGGCGCCTGCCGGAGTCGTGAATCCCTCGATGAGTAGAGCTCCGTCCTTGCCCGCCAGGAAGCCGCCGTTGCATAGCGTGGTCATACCCTTTGATGGATCAGAAATCGTGGCGTAAAGACCATTGCCGATCTTGCGTACGGAAGCGAAACCCTTGTCGACCAGCGGGGTCGATGAAACTCGGGGGTCGATGCCTACAGTTGCGGCGAGCGAGGCGAGTGGGATGGTCTGCGCGACAGCGTATAAGGCGCCGAAACACGATGTTTGCGTGATAAAGCTGCGGCGAGAGAATGCTCGGGCGTTAACCGCTTGATGATCACAAGTGGCACGGATAGTCATAAACTCCTCCAATCGAGGTGGGTTGAGCTTAGCTGCTCGGGGAAAGGTCAGGCGCTATGCTAGCATCGTCTCGCGGCTGCAAGCCGGATTTTAAAACGCCGCGCCCGTTTTCGATTGCACACACTGCCCTTGGTAAACCAGGCTTCTGGGTTTGCGCTCCCTATACTTAGAAGAAAGAAACCTCCATATCATCCTTTTTATTCCCGAGGGAGGCTCGAGCGCATGAAAAAGATTGCGATTGCTCTGACGACTTGGTTTGCACTCGCCCTTCCGCTGCATCCGCAGGATGCCCGGCAAGTCCAGCGGGAAACGTGCATGGAAGCGTGCTTGCTGGAGCGTCCCAACGTAGACCTGCAGCGTCAGGAGGTGATTGCTTTGGAAAAAGAGACGGCCCGAGCGATTCAGCTCGGGGACGCGACATTCTTCCGGCGGGTGTACAGCGATGATTTCGCGGGCGTGCTGTCACGCGGCCAAAACGTTGATAAGTCTTCCTTTATTGCGGTGGTGCAAGCACCAGAGATCAAGTACGACTCGTTCACGGCTTCCGACACGAAAGTGCGGCTGTATCGTGACCTCGCGGTGGCCACGAGCACATGGTCGATGCGGGCGGTACGGAAGGGACAGCGAATGAGCAGTCAAATGCGCGTACTGCACGTCTATATATACGGCCCTGGAGGCTATCACGTCGTTTCCGCGCAGACGACTTTGTTGCCCCCCTATCTTGAGCAGCCGCTCTAACATTGCTGTCTAGGACTGATCCACACTCAAGACACGAATGGCGCGATCGAAGATGCCGTTAGACGCTTTTTTGCTTAGGCAGAAGCCTAGCTGCTAGACTCGAGAGCGTAGACTGAGGTCTCCGTGGGGGCGCCGCAATCACAACCCGAACCATTGATCCGCAACATCTCGGATACCGCACGATGGGTGGCGGTCTACCGAGCACAGGAGACGGAGCGGACCGATGCCGTTTTTCGCGATCCCTTTGCGCGGCGCCTGGCTGGCGAGCGCGGTGAATAGATCGCGCGATCGATGCCGCTGGGTGGTGATAACGCATGGTCGATGATCACGCGAACATATTTGGTCGATGAACTCATTAGGGCCGAGCTCCAGCGCGGACATGATCGTTAATCTGGCTGCAGGACTGGACGCGCGGCCTTACCGCATGCAGCTCCCGCCTTCGCTGCGCTGGGTGGAAGTCGATCTACCGGAAATACTCGATTACAAAGAAAGGGTACTGCGCAATGAGAAGCCGGTGTGCGTCCTGGAGCGCATTCGGCTGGACCTCTCTGACGTCAGCGGTAGGAGCGCGCTGTTTGGCCGCCTAGGCGAGAGCGGAAAGCGGGCGCTGATCATCACGGAGGGGTTGATGATTTATTTGACTGCGGAAGCGGCCGGCAAGCTGGCCGCTGATTTGGCCGCGCCTGCAAGCTTTCATTTCTGGATCGTGGATATCGCTTCCCCAGGACTGTTACGCATGCTACGGAAGAGAGTGGCTGCGCAGTTAAGCCAGGCGGCGCCTTTTAAGTTTGCGCCGGAGGAAGGACCACCCTTCTTCGAACAATACGGATGGAGGCCAGTGGAGGTGCGATCGCTTTTGAAGAACGCTGCAAAGCTAAAGCGCTTGTCGTTTTTTCTGCGGCTGGCTGCATTACTGCCGGAGACCGAGAAATCGCGGCGCGATCGGCCATCGTCGGGCGTCTGCCTTTTCACGAACCACAAAAGCTTGTAGAGCCGCGCTGGTACCGTTAGTCCTGTCTGTCCCCGCAAAATTTTTCACGCACGGGAGACGCGCCTGGCGAAACACGCCCAGCTATTCATAGCGCAAGGCGACCATGGGATCGACTCGCATGGCGCGACGCGCGGGGATGTACGCGGCGGCGAGAGCGACTAGAAGCAAAAGGAGGGTGAAGCCTGCGAGAAGAAGGAGATTGATGCTCACGATGCCGAAGATCAGGCTGCTCATGGCGCGGTTCACGGCAAACGCAATGGGCACTCCGATGGCCAAGCCGATGCCCGTGAGCTTCAGCGCTTGCCCGAAAACCAATTTCATTACGTCGCGCGGTTCGGCGCCCAAAGCGAGGCGCACTCCGATTTCCGGTATGCGCCGTGCGACGCTCTCGGCGAGAACGCCGTAGACTCCGACCGAAGACAGTGCCAGAGCAACGCAGCCAAACAGCGTCATCAGCACGCCCATAATGCGAATAATGGCGATGGAATCGGTTATCTCCGTCTCGAGCGTGCCGACGCCTGTCAGAGCGATCTGATCATCAATCCCGCGTACCACGTCGCGAACGGCCGAAGCATAGCCTTCCGGATTGGAAGCCACGCGCATCAGAAAGACCATGGAGCGCTTATGCGCCTGGAAAAAGGGTTCGTAAATCGTCGGGCGGTTGGTGCGGTTCCACCAGTTCTGCCGGACGTCTTCGACAACGCCTACGATGGTCATCCATGCTTCCGTGGAATCAAAGGCTCCGAGCTTGATCTGCTGACCCAATTCATCGCCATTAGTCCAGTAGCGCGCGGCCATGCTGCGGCTGATGACTGCGACGCGCGCCGCATTGGCGTTGTCGGCAAGGGTGTACGTGCGACCTGCGACCAACGGAATGCGCAGCACCGAGAAATAGTCGGAGCTGGAAATCTGCAGGTCTGCGGAAGGTGCTTCGCTGGCCTTCGCTGTGGCGCGCCCGTTGATCGTGAAGAAAGTGGACTCGTTGTCGACATTGCTGGCCGGGCTGTTGGTCACCAGTGCTGCGGCGCTGGCGCCGGGCAGCGACGCGCTTCCCCGGAGCATGCGGTCGTAGAAACTGGCGATTTGCGAGTTTTCCGGATAGGACTTTTCAGGAAGACGAACTTCTGTTCGCAAGACGTTGGCGGCCTGGAAGCCTTGATATACATCCGCGAGCCGCAAGAACGCCTGAGTCGTCAAGCCTGCGCACACCAGGAGGACCAGAGCGAACACTACTTGTGCGACGACCAAAGCGCTGCGCAGGCGGCCTTTGCTGCCGAGCATCGGGCCGCGGCCCGCTTCCTTCAGAGTGGTGTATGGCTGTGCTTGGCTGGAGTGCAGCACCGTTCCGAAGCCGAATAAAAGCCCAACGACGGCGATGAGGAGCAGCGTGAACGCGAGCACTGTGCGATCCACTTGGATTCCGTCCCATCCGGGAACCCACATGGTCCAGCTCGGCGCAATGCTGGTGCGCAGAACTTTGACGCTCCAGAAAGAGACCGCCACCGCGACGACTCCCGCGGTGCATGAGAGCAATAAAGTTTCGGTGACAAACAGCCGCGCCAGACGCCAGCGTCCCGCGCCCAGCGCGGTGCGCACAGCGATTTCCTTCTGGCGCCCGAAAATTCGCGCAAACAGTAAATTCGCAAGGTTGGCGCAGGCGAGCAGGAGCACAAAAACGGCGGCCGCCTGCAATAGCAGAAATAGCGGCAGAGTATAGAGGTACAGCTCCCTGCGAAGCTGCAACATTTCGGCTCGGCGGTTTGCGTTAGTCGCCGGATATTCCTGTTGGAGTCGCTGCGAAACGGAATCCATTGCGCTTCGGGCCTGCGCCACATTAATACCGGGCTTAAGCCGTCCCAGAGACTCGAGCGATAGCTTGGCGCGATCCGTTTTCTCTGCGGGGCTCAAAGCTAGAGGAACCCACAATTCCATGGGCACCGGATAATCAAAACCGCGCGGCATAATTCCAACGACGGTGTACTTCTTTCCATTCATTTGAATGACTTTGCCGAGAAGTGCAGCGTCGCCAGCGAAGCGCCGCTGCCAAAATGCGTTGCTGACGACAGCAACCTGGTCTGCGCCGGGCTGCTCTTCTGGCACGCTGAATGCGCGTCCCAGTGCCGGGCTTACGCCGAGCACATCAAAAAACTTCGCAGAAACATGGCAACCACGCACCGGCTGCACATTTCCTTCAGTGTTTAAGTTGAAATCGCCGCACTTGTAGATGGTCAGAGCATCGAACACGGGCGCGCCGCTCTGCAGGTCGACGGCATCGCCGGGAGCGATGAACCTCGCATCCGCGCCCTCGTCAATCCCGCGGTTTTCCCAGACGCGCACGAGACGGTCAAGCTCAGGAAAATTGTAGGGACGCAGGAGCAGTGCATTCACCATACTGAAAATGGCGGTGTTGGCGCCGATGCCTAGCGCCAGGGTCAACACCGCGATCAGCGTGAAGCCTGGATTTTTCCGCAACGTGCGGGTTGCATATCGCAGATCCTGCAGCACGGTTTCGAGCAGAGGAAGTCCGCGGCGCTCCCGGTAAAGCTCCTTGGTTGGCTCGACTCCACCGAGCTTGAGCAGCGCCTGCCGCCGCGCGTTTTCCGGAGTCATTCCGGACCGCATATTGTCTTCCATGTGCATTTGGAGATGGCCATCCAGCTCCGCAGCAAACTCCCGATCGCGCTGGCTTTTCGCGAATAATCCAGCCACGCGCAAGGCGAACGCGCGCAGCCATCTCATGAAACTTCCTCGCCCGGCGCCAGGAACCTTGCGACGATCGCTGTCGCCTGCTCCCAGTCCCGCGCTTCACGCTCGAGCTGCTTTTTGCCCGCGCGCGTCAGCTTGTAGTATTTGGCTTTGCGGTTGTTGTCGGAGACGCCCCACTCGGAGCTGACGTAGCCTTCCTGCTCGAGTTTGAGGAGCGCTGGATAAAGCGTGCCGTAATTGACGGCCAGCAAGTCGCCGCTGGTCTGCTCGATGCGCCGCGCGATGCCGTAGCCGTGCAGCGGCCCCAGCGTGTCCAGCGTCTTGAGCACCATTAGCGCCAGCGTTCCCTGCCAGACGTCTTTTTTCTGGGCCATGCGTTCACCTATGGGTTACCCATAGCGATGCTCGCACAACTCCTATGGGAAGGCAATAGAAACACTTTGGCGAGGCAAGGAAAGCGAGGCCAATACGAACTCGGCGACCAACACTCCGATCTTTACCTCTGGGATTCCCCGTCTGTTTACTCTCTGGAGCGGCTGCCTTGACGCTGACGGAACCGCGCCTTAGCCTAAATAGTGAGGTATTTCCGCCTATATGGCCGTTTCCCTGCAGAATCAAGCGCTGGCGACGCGCCCCTGCGTGTTCTGTGGGAAATCGATGCTCGCGCACCTGACTCGCTGCCCGCATTGTCGGGAAGACATTCCCAAGGTTCAATTGTCCTCCCGCCCTCGCACCGGAGGGCGCTTGGAGATCCGTCGTGGGCTGCTGTATATGTTGCTAGCGGGCGTTATTCAGTATTTTGCTGGGGGATATAGCCCCTTCACTTTGCCAATATCTGTTCATCCCTTGATAACCTCGTATCTCGCTCCCGTCGTATTCCTGAGCGGCTTGGGTTTGGTGATCTACGGCTTCTACCTGCGGGCAAGGTCCTAGATTTCGCACTACCATCTTGCGGCAACTTCGCGACTATATACGCCCACGCCACTAGAAAAGACGCGCTGAATGAGAAATATCCCATCTCGCGCCTCTAGCCTCCGCCTTCTAGAACGTGTTACGCTCCCGCGACGTTCACACACGCATGCGCGCTGTCGATTTGATCCGAAAAAAACGCGACTCCGGGGAACATTCCCGCGAAGAAATCGATTTCCTGGTCTCCGGCTATACGCGGGGTGACATCCCCGATTACCAGATGGCCGCTTGGCTGATGGCCGTGTGGCTGCGCGGCATGTCGCGCTCGGAACTCGCCGCTCTCACCGAAGCAATGTTGTATTCCGGCGAGGTGCTCAATTTCTCCGATCTTCCCGGGAAAAAGGTCGACAAACACTCCACTGGAGGTATCGGCGATAAAACTTCGCTCATCCTTGCTCCCGTCGCCGCCGCCGCCGGTCTCACCGTTCCGATGATCAGTGGCCGCGGTCTGGGTCACACCGGGGGCACGCTCGATAAGCTCGAAGCCATCCCGGGCTTCAACGTGAATCTCTCGCTCAATCAATTCCGTCGGGTGCTGCAAGAATGCGGCATGGCTCTCATTGGCCAGACCAAGGAAATCGCCCCTGCGGATAAGAAAATCTATGCGTTGCGCGACGCCACCAGCACTGTCGAGAACATCGGCTTGATCTGCGCTTCCATCATGAGCAAAAAACTTGCCGAAGGCATCGATGCTCTCGTTCTCGACATCAAAGTGGGCTCCGGCGCCTTCATGAAGCGCGAGGAAGAAGCCGCCAGCCTCGCCGAGGTAATGATCGAAACCGGCAAGCGTATGGGCAAAAAAGTTGTTGCCCTCATCACCGATATGGACCAGCCGCTCGGCCGCGCCGCAGGCCACGCCAACGAAGTCGCCGAGTGCATCGAGGTCCTTAGTGGCGGCGGCCCAGCTGATCTTCGCGAATTAAGTTTGCAACTCGCCGCCTGGATGCTCTACCTCGGCGAGCGCACCAAGAGCGTCGAGGAGGGCCGCACTCTGGCCAAGACCATGATCGCGAGCGGGCAGGCCAAACAAAAATTCAAGCAGGGCATTCGCCTGCAAGGCGGGGACGACCACGTCGTCGATGAACCGCATCGCTTGCCCAAAGCCCACTTTCATGTGGATGTTGCCAGCCCAGTTTCTGGCTACATCTCCGGCACCAACAGCGAGCGATTCGGCATTGCGCTTGCCATTCTTGGCGGCGGTCGCGAGAAGAAGGAAGACGCCATAGATCACGCTGTTGGTCTTCAATTTCACAAACGCATCGGCGATCGTGTCGAGAAAGGCGAGCCGCTTGCGACCATCCGCTACAATGCCGATATGCGACTCGCCGAAGCGAAAGCATTGATCGCTGAGAACTATTTCGTCGCCCAGGAACCTCCCAGGGAAAAGCGCCCCCTCATTCGGCGCATCCTGGGAGCCTGAGCGTACAGGTAGGAACTTATGGTTAGAAATTCACTCCTGCGGAGGGGCTTGCCGTCCGCAGGTCAGCACAGTGCGCAAGCGCAGAGGAGAAACGCATGGGACGATTCACAGGAGTGCTCGGAATTCTTACGATCCTGGGCCTCGCCTACCTGTTTTCCACGAGTCGCCGATCCATTCGTCTGAAGACTGTCGCTTGGGGACTTGGCCTTCAGCTGGCCCTCGGACTTTTCGTTTTGCGCGTCAAGTCGGGAGAGTGGCTATTCCAGAAAATGGGTAACGGAGCGAAGAAGCTCCTCGACTTCTCCTATGTGGGCTCTTCGTTTGTGTTCGGTGATCTGGGTACGAACCATTCCTCGCTGGGTTTGATTTTCGCCTTTCAGGTCCTCCCGACCATCATTTTCATCGCCGCATTTTTCGCCGTCCTCTACCACTTGGGCGTAATGCAAATTATCATTCGTGGCGCAGCTTGGTTGATGACCATCATCATGGGCGCGAGCGGCGCTGAATCTCTCAACGTTGCCGCCAGCATCTTCATGGGCCAAACCGAAGCGCCGCTGACCATTCGGCCCTTTCTTCCCAAACTCACCAAATCAGAATTGATGACCGTGATGACCAGCGGCATGGCGCACATCTCGGGAGGGATGATGGCTGCCTACATGCGCGTCGGCGGCGCGGAAGCCAAACACTTGTTGACCGCGGTGATCATGACCGCGCCCGGCACCTTGCTGATGGCCAAAATGCTGGTCCCTGAAACCGAGCACCCCCTCACCGCGGGCCGCGTCGAACTGCCGCCCATGGAAAAGGAGTCGAACGTCCTCGGAGCCATCGCCCGCGGCACAGTCGACGGGCTACACTTGGCGCTGAACGTCGCTGCCATGCTGATCACTTTTCTCGCGCTCCTTGCCCTCGTCAACGCCATCATGGGATGGACCCACCTGCACATCGCCTGGTTTCCCTACAGTTTGCAGCAGGTGTTTGGCTGGGTGTTCGCTCCTGTGGCTTGGCTGATCGGAATTCCCTGGCACGATGCCCCCACCATTGGCAATTTGCTGGGCACGCGCATGGTGCTCAATGAATTCGTAGCCTTCGCGCAACTCGGCACTCTTAAAGACGCGCTCGATCCCCGGTCCTTCACTATCGCTACCTTCGCTCTGTGCGGTTTCGCGAATTTCAGCTCCATCGGCATCCAGATTGGCGGTATCGGCGCGCTTGCTCCCGAGCAGCGCGGCCAGCTCGCCAAATTCGGCATCCGCGCCATGCTGGCCGGAACCATGGCCAATCTAATGTCCGCTTCGATCGTCGGAATCTTTTCATGAGCGCAAAGGAAAGCGTGAAAGCACCGCAAACGAAATCGAAGCCCAGCGTCGAGTTCCTGCGCGCCGAACGCGCGGCCAAGTTCATCGTGGACAAAACCAAGCTGCGGCCGCGCATCGCTTTGGTTTTAGGCTCCGGCCTCGGCGATTTCGCCGACGATTTCACTAATGCAACAAAAATCCCTTACGCCAAGATTCCGAATTTCCCGCGATCGACAGCCATCGGCCATGCCGGACGTCTCGTGATCGGCAATGTCGGCGATATCCCGGTGGCCGGCATGCAAGGCCGCGTCCATCTATATGAAGGCTATTCGCCAAAAGAAGTCGCCTTCCCCATTCGCGTCTTCGCCCGCATGGGTATCCAGGCGATGATAGTCACCAACGCCGCCGGCGGCATCAACCGCAACTATTCGCAAGGCTGCCTCGTAGTGATTCGCGACCACGTCAACTTCCAGGGCGTCAACCCGCTTAGGGGCCCGAACGACGAACGCTTCGGTCTGCGTTTTCCGGATATGACCCAAGCTTACGACCGCGAATTTCAGCGCTTCGTGACGGAAGAAGGTAAAAATCTCACCCTGAACATCCACAATGGCGTCTATCTCGCCGTACAAGGTCCGAGCTACGAGACTCCCGCGGAGATTTATGCTTTTCGCGCCATCGGTGCAGACCTTGTCGGCATGTCCACCGTTCCAGAGGTTATCGCCGCACGCCACAATGGAATTCGCGTCCTCGGAATCTCCTGCGTAACCAACATGGCCGCCGGCACCACGGATGCACCCTTGAACGAGGAGGAGGTCCTGCAGACCGCCGCGCGCATCAAATCGCAATTCATCGCGCTGTTGCGCGCGGTGATCCCAAGAATTTCGGAGGCCATAGCGTGAGCGAGTACGATCATCTGATCGTCGCGGCCAAGCAAGCACGCGAGAATGCCCATGCCCCATATTCCAATTTTCGCGTCGGCGCCGCTCTCCGCGCGACCTCTGGCAGAGTTTTTGGCGGTTGCAACGTCGAAAATGCCACTTACGGCCTCACGCTGTGCGCCGAACGTGTTGCCATTTTCAAAGCCATCAGCGAAGGCGAGCGAGGCTTCGACGCCATCGCAGTCGTAACCGATACCGACGCCCTCACCTCGCCTTGCGGCGCTTGCCGGCAACTCATCTGGGAATTTTGCGGCGACGTTCCTGTCATCCTCTCCAACCTCAAAGGCAAAGTGGAAGTCCTGCAAATGCGCAATCTTTTTCCCAAGCCTTTCGATGCTTCCAGCCTCTGATATTCTTTCAGTGGCACAGTGACGGAGAGATGTCGATGAAAATGCAAGTTTGCTGTTTCTGCGTTCTCCTGGCGAGTGGCACTCTCTTCGCGGCCTCAGCAGTTGCGCAGGAGGAAAGGAAGCGGGCCGACTTGGTGATCGCCGGAGGCACCGTGGTCACCATGGATCCGGAGCGCCGCATCCTGGAAGACGGCGCGGTCGCCGTAAAGGGCGACGCAATCCTGGACGTGGGCACACGCGCTCAAATCAAGGCCAAGTACATTGCCGCGACGCACATCGATGCCACCGGCCATCTGGTCCTGCCTGGTTTCATCAATGGCCACACCCACGCTCCCATGACTCTTCTACGTGGCCTCAAGGACGACGTTACCCTCGACGTCTGGCTGAAAAGCTACATCTTTCCCGCCGAAGCCAAAAACGTCACCGAAGATTTTGTCCGCTGGGGCACCCGGCTCGCTGCCGCTGAGATGATACGCGGTGGCGTAACCACCTTCGCGGACATGTACTACTTCGAAGACGCCATCGCCGAAGAAACCAAGGCCGCTGGACTGCGCGGCATCCTCGGGGAAACCTGGCTCGACTTTCCGGTCCCGGACAACAAGAACGAAGCGCAAGCAGCCGCCTATACGGAAAAATTCCTGAAGCGCTGGCAAGGTGATCCGCTCATTCATGCAGCGGTTGCACCTCACTCCATCTATCTCTGCTCGCAAAAGACGCTCCATGATGTGCAAGTGCTCGCCCAAAAATATCACGCGCCAATCTTGATCCACGTCGCCGAAATCAAAAAGGAACTCGACGACAGCCTCGCGCAAAACAACGCAACTACCGTTCAATATATGAACCGTATCGGCCTTCTCGGCCCGGACGTTATCGCCGCCCATTGCATCTGGGTTGACGCAACCGACCGCAAGCTCCTCGCCGAAAAAGGTGTCGGCTGCGTGCACAACCCGTCCAGCAACATGATGCTGGCCAGTGGTGTGGCCCCTGTGATTGAAGAACGCGCCGCGGGCGTCGCCGTGGGCCTCGGTACCGACGGTCCTGCCGGCAGCAACAACGATCTCGATTTGATGGAAGAGATGGACTTAGCTGCCAAGCTGCAGAAAATCACCAAAACGGACCCGCGGGCCCTCGGAGCAAAAGCTGTCGTGGAGATGGCCACCATCGAAGGCGCCAAAGCCGTGCATCTGGAAAAAGAGATCGGTTCGCTCGAACCAGGCAAGAAGGCGGATCTAATCCTGATCAATCTGAACGAGCCCAACGCCCTGCCCATGTACGACGTTTATTCGCAGCTCGCCTATGCGCTGAAAGCCAACGACGTCGACACAGTGATCATCGGAGGCCGGGTGGTCATGCGAGACCACAAACTTCTCACCCTTCATGAAGCAGAAATTCTCGCCAGAGCGCGCGAATATGGAAAGAAAGTAGAAGCTTCGCTGAAATAGTTTTCCGGCGACGCGCTAAGAGTGCAGGTGCAAGACCCTAAGCAACTGGTCTTGGACCTTCTTCAGTTCGCGTTCCCGTTCGTGTTCTTCGCGCGTACGATCGCTCAGCGCTTCCTTCAGCAAAATCAAATTCCGCCGGAACTCCATCTGCATCAACACCAGCCGGCTCAGCGCTTTCAGCGCCGCCTCCTGGTCCGCGGCTAGATTTCGCGGCGTCCGGTCAATCACGCACAAAGTACCCAGCGCGTAGCCATCCTCGTTAATCAGCGGTGCTCCGGCATAAAAACGTATGTTCGGCTCGGATATCACCAGCGGATTCGTGCGAAACCGCTCATCCTGCAGCGCGTCCGGCACCACAAACACGTCCTGCTGTTGGATAGCCGTCGAGCAAAACGCGATGTCTCGCGAAGTCTCCGTCGCTGAAATCCCAACCTTGGCTTTGAACCACTGCCTGTCCTCATCGACCAGGGAAATCAGCGCCATGGGTGTCTTGCACACGTACGAAGCCAGCAAGGTTAGGTCGTCGAAGGCTTGTTCCGGCTCGCTGTCCAGGATTGCGTACTTCTGCAACGCATCCACGCGAGCAGCGTCGTTGGTTGACATCATCGGAGCGCCCATTTGCCACCTCCACCGGACGTGTCCTATCGATGCGTTGTATCATACTCCATCCTGTCGCCCGTCGGCATCATCGCAGAAGCTCCGCTCCGATGCTGACCACGGCTGCGGAACTCTCCAAGTTTGTACGATCGGAAATCATTGCCGTCTCGCAATTTTGACGCAGAGAGTCTCGTGCGAGGGTTTGACGGAAGGGGGAATTCAAACCTGCTGTACAACATAACCTCTGATTACGCTGCAAGTATTCGCCGCTCAGCACAAGCGTTTGCTCGCGAAAAGATGGTGCACTTGTCATCGCTTGCCCCATTTTCGCCCCTTACCGCCAAATGCATTGCGTTTGTCTGCCAACGAAGATGCCGTGACAGTTACATATCCGCCCTTTTACTGTTTTGAGGTAAACTTCCGCATGGCTTGGGCTCATCCCCCTAGCGAACAACTCAAAGCCATTCGTTTCCGTTTGGGCATCACCACGCGTGAAGTGGCGGACTTCAGCCAGAAGATCGCCGAATCCGAAGGTAATCCCGAGTTTCACATCTCCAACGCATGGCTCACGCAAGTCGAAAACTCCGATTCCGTTCCCAGCATTTTCAAGCTCTACAGTCTCAGCGCCATCTACCGTATCAAGTTCACCGACCTCCTGCTCCTTTACGGCGTTGACTTGCAGCGCCTCAGCCGCAATCAAATGGCCGCTCCTTTGCCCTCCACCCACCTCACCAATCTCGAAGTTTATGACCAGCAGCGTGCCGTGTCCTTCCCCATTCGCTTCGATCCCTCATTCGATATCGACAACACGAATCTCCTCTCCCGCCTCGTCGAAGTCTGGGGCGAAGTTCCCATCGCGCTGATCCAGCACCTCGACATTCGCCACGGCCTCTACGGATATATCGGCCTTCAGGACATGACTCTGTACCCGCTCCTTCGCCCCGGCTCGTTTGTGCAGATTGACCCACGCGTGCGCAAAGTCCAGCCCATGCGCTGGCGTACGGAGTTCGACCGCCCCATTTATTTTGTGGAATTGCGCGATGGCTATGCTTGTTCTTGGTGCGAGTTGCAAGACGGACATCTGCTGCTGTTGCCCCACCCCCTCTCGCCTCGTGCGGTTCGCAGGTTCGCGCAGGGCACCGACGCTGAAATCGTCGGGCGGGTGACTGCTGTGGCTATGACGCTGACGCCCCCATCGCCCTCGGCTTCGGACGCCGCTGCACGATCGCCAGGGCAAGCTTGATGTTCGACACGAATAGCTGCGCCAACGCAACGTTGACATTCACGGGCAGCGCTACGCGGTAGGGTTCCAGTTTTTGCCACACCTGCAGGATCTCCTCGCGGCCCTGTTGTGATGCGCTCACATAAAGTTCCACTTCCCCCACAAGGCGTTCCAGCGGATATGTCGCAATGCGATAAAAGATCTGGCGATGCGCCAGCTCCAACGCCTTGCACGCAATATCCAAACGAAAGCGCGCTGCCAATCCATCGTGGCGGTACTTGCCGGTGTTGTAGTCTCGCGTGGACGCCAGATAGATCAGGCGCGCCAGGTCGCCGCTAATTTGTGACAACGATCGGCGCAACAGGTCGTCGTACGCCTCTTCCACGGTCACCGCTCTGTCTGGAACATTCATATATGTAGCTTGCCCCGCGCTTCCCTCGGAATTGTTCACCATTTTCACCCGCAGCTACGCAGATCTTGCTTCCCCGGCGTTTGCCAGGCCGACCGTCTGGAATGTTTCCTGCAACTTGCTCACTCGCTGCGAGAGCCGCAGCGCAACATTCGCCAGACCTCCCAGCCACAGCGGTCCGGCTAGCTGAATTGCCGCCGACAAAATCCCGCAGACGGCCATCAACATCAGGAATTGAGTAAAAATATTGATCTCCGTCGAGAATTCCAGATTCTTATTCTGACGCACTCCCCGCGCGTGCTCGCTTATCACTTTTCGGATCAACGCCGATGTCTGGCGCACCCAAACCAGCGCAACCTTTTTTCGTTCCTGCTCGAACAATCGCTCAATGCCGCCTGCTTTAAGCCCACGGACGAATTCCCAGTCGGCGGGGGAGAAGACCCTGCTTACAAGTTCTTCTGGGCACGGCTCGCTCGTGTCTTCTTCGCCGGCCGCGGGCCCCGCTCCCCATGG
>WNFO01002284.1_pt1 | contig 31391 bp, 32 predicted proteins | sample 5400251 | NCBI WGS metagenome assembly WNFO01 (sample SAMN13153354, study PRJNA577476) | soil metagenome | isolation source: 100 cm saprolite under Madrone tree | place: USA:California | collected 2016-06-14
GGCTGCGGAGGGTAGGAGTTCCGAGCCGTTCAAAGCCACTTGTCTTGCCACGCGCATTTCGCGCGTTCCCCATTGACGATCGGCTCAAGCACAAACAGCGCCTTTGCGAAGCGGTGCCCTGGACGCACCACTGCCGCGACTGCAAGGAGCGCAAGCAGTCGAATGGTGCTGTGGAGGGAAGATCATGAGAGCCTACATCGTCGTTGCGGTGGGATCCGGCAAGTCGCGCGATGTCGCTCGGCAGATCGCGAGTCTGCCTGGAGATGGCCGATGCGTGTTGGGGCTCCCGCGACGTATTCGCCGTGGTCGAAGTTGCAGAGTCCCAGGAGCTCAACGAACTTCGGGGATCCGAATTGGCATTCCTGCGCGGAGAAAAGAAAATCCCGAATAAGAACGGTCTCAACATGAGGTCAGTGTTCAGTCGGTTTTCTTCCGACCTGGCCATCGATCTGGGCACCTCAAACACGCTGGTGTTCTCACATGGCAAAGGCATCGTCGTGAACGAGCCGTCGATTGTGGCGATCAACAATGCGAGCGGCTACCTCTCTGATCAGGGCGATGTTCGGGCTTTATACCAAAGTATAATTGCGCCACTTTCGCGACAGTGCTAGATTTCAGCCATGGCCGCTCAAAGAAAGCCCAAACTAATAACGATTGTCGATGACGATGATTCGATGCGCCGCGCGCTGCAGGGCTTGCTGGAGAGTGCCGAACTGCCTGCACAATCGTTTGCCTCGGCAGAAGAATTCCTGAAATCCGGCCAACACCATCGGACTGCATGTTTGATCGCGGACATCCGTATGCCGGGAATGTCTGGTTTGGAGCTGCAAGCGAAACTGAACGCCGAACGTTGCAGGATTCCGATCATTTTCATCACAGCACATGGCGACGAAAAAATGCGGCTGCAGGCGTTGCGAGCAGGCGCAGTGGAATTTATGGCAAAACCGTTCAACGACGAAGCACTGCTCGAGAGTGTTCGAGCGGCTCTTGAGAATTGAGCCGGCAGCGCAAGCCTGCATCTGGAGTGCGCTAGGAGGTACTTCGTGGGAACTGTCGCAACACTCGGTCCAGTCGACCAGGATCGCATTCCGCGCAGATTCGAGCAGATCATAGGCAACAGTCCTGCTCTTGAATCAGTGCTCGAGCAAGCCGAGCGGGTCGCGCCTACGGATTCAACGGTTCTGATCCAAGGAGAAACTGGCACTGGCAAGGAGCTGGTCGCGCGCGCGATTCACAGTCTGAGCACGCGCTGCGGACGCCCATTCGTAAAGTTGAATTGCGCTGCCATTCCATTTGATCTATTGGAAAGCGAGCTTTTTGGCCATGAGAGAGGCGCCTTTACCGGCGCTATCGCGCAAAAGGTCGGTCGCTTCGAACTGGCCGACAAGGGGACGCTGTTCCTGGACGAGGTAGGAGATATTCCACCGGGACTGCAGCCCAAACTGCTGCGCGTCCTGCAAGAACAGGAATTCGAGCGCTTGGGTAGCACTCGGACTCACCATGTGGACGTTCGGCTCGTAGCCGCGACCAACCGAAATTTGGCTGACATGGTGAAGCGGAACGAATTTCGCAGCGATCTCTATTACCGTCTGAATGTGTTTCCCGTCCTGCTGCCGCCGTTGCGGGAGCGCCGCGAAGACATTCCTGCGCTGGTCACACATTTTGTCGAGATCCATGCCCGTCGAATGGGTAAGCAAATCGAACACATTCCACCGGAGACGATGTCTGCGCTTGCCTCATACGAGTGGCCGGGAAATATTCGAGAGCTGCAGAATTTGATCGAGCGCAGCGTAATCCTGAGTACCGGGGCCGTTCTGCGTCCTCCTCTTGCGGAACTAAAGCATTGCTTCGAAGTTCAATCGGTGGAAGCGATCACGTTAGAAGAAGCCGAGCGAGATCATATCCTCAAGACTCTCGAGAGCACTCGCTGGGTTGTCGCCGGGCCTAACGGTGCGGCTGCTCGTCTCGGAATCAAACGGTCCACGCTCTACTTCCGCATGCAAAAACTCGGCATCTCACGGACCAACAAGGATCCCTTTCCGACATAGCAGAGTCGGCGTAACACGCGAACGGATCTTCTGTCAGATTGACGAAGTACTGCGCGCGAATCATCCGAAATGACATTGCTCGATTCAGCGCCTCTGGAGTGGACTCGGGCCGAACGTTCGGCCGTTGACCCTCACAACGCAGGCACTTCTACAGATTCCCCAATGTTCGCAGGAAGGAATCCCGCAAGCGCCTCCGGTTCGACGTGGCGAGCCGGAGTTGCCCAGTCCTTGACTTCACGAGTGAAATTCTGGCGGGCCTGATTGTGATCCCGATCGATGCGGACGATGTTACCGGCATCGATTTGACCCGTAGCGAAGAGATTGGCAAACGGATAGACACTATGGCGCTCAATCGCCAATGGAGACGCTGAGCCTCATAGCGTTGTTCCGTGGCGTTCAGCAGTAAGAACTCCTGCGGAGGCATTGCTGGGCGCGGCTCCTGCAGGTCTAGTGCCCTATGCAGTAGAGGGAGGCATCGCTAGGGCGAATCCGTTTCTTAAACCTACCGTGGTGTAGCGGCGCATCGACGGGCCGCTTTCGCGCTTCCAGGAAGATTTCGATCAACGTCTCAATTCCTGACGCGGCAAAGCCCAGGATTTGCGTGGCAGGAATCAAAAATCCCGCGAACTCTAGTATCGCTGCCGAGCAGCCAAGGCCAGACGTTAGAAAATGTGCCGGAAGGAGCTTACGATTTTCCGACCAAACTGGAATAGCGGTCGCTCCGATCAACACGGCGGTGTAGCTCCCGAGAAGCAGACCAGCCACGGCCGCAGATGCCTCTGCCAACCAAAGCAACGAAGTCAAAAGCGGATTCGTGAAGCCTCGCAACAGCAACTCGAAACAGAACACGGCAAGAAATGCGCAGCCCGAAAAGGCCGCCAGAATCCATGCGCCAAGCGACATGGCGGAGCGGAGCTTGAACACGCGCAACATATTCAGGAAGCGCGCAGGTCTGCCAAGGTCGGCGATTAGCAGAACGGGACATATTGCGGCTCCGAGGAGTGCGGCCCAAAGGGAAGTACGGATCAGTGCGGGATTGCTCCGGAAGGATTGAGCAATGAACGCCACACAGGCGGAAACACCGGCGATACCGCCAAGGAAAAAATAGAGCGGCACTTGCCAGGTCCAGACAGGAGCCTTGAGCGCCGGCAGGCCGTAGTAGCTCCCCACGTTCTGGGCTAGCGGCGTTCCAGCTCCAGGTTGAGTGATCCCGGTCGGTGTGGCATTTTCGATGGCGGCCTTCCGAATTTCCTCCAGCCTTTCTTCGGTCGCTTTGAGTTTGGTAGCTGCTTTCATATTGCTTATCTCGGTTCTGCTGGGGAGCTGGCCTCTTTTCACGAATAGGAATCAAATGGCAAAAGCCGCAAAAACAATAGCGACAATAATCGCGGCGGAAACGAGTGCCGAGGTCCAGGCGCTCTTCAAATAAACCGTCGGCACCTCTGGAGCTGGGGGCAGATTGTACGCTTCCGGTTCTCCCAAAATTACAAACAAGGCGTGGATTCCGCCCACGCTGGTCTCTTGCGGATTGTAAATTTGTGCGTCGTGATATCCGCGCCTCTGCAGGTCTTGCACGCGATTCTTGCCGCGCTGCTTCAGTTCCTCGAGATCGCCAAATTGGATGGATTCCGTCGGGCATGCTTTGGCGCAGGCGGGGACCAGCCCAGCCTTCTGCCGGTCGTAGCAAAACGTGCACTTGAAAGCGCGTCCGTCCTCCGGGCGCTTGTCAATCACTCCGAACGGGCAGGAGACCACACAGTATCCGCAACCATTGCATATATCGGGTTGGACAAACACCGAGCCAACTTCGGTGCGGACAATCGAGCCGGTAGGACAAGCTTCCAGGCACCCAGCGTTAGCGCAGTGCTTGCAAACATCGGAGAGAAACTGCCATCGAAACGGCTCCCCTATGCTCGCTAGCTGCGAGCCCATGGGCTGTTTCTGTTCGAGAAACAGTACGTGTCGCCAGGTGGAGGCCCCCAAAGCGCGTGTGTTGTCGTACGACTGGCCAGACCACACGAAACCATCATCGGGAATTTGGTTCCACTCCTTGCAGGCCACCTCGCATGCCTTGCAACCGATGCATAGCGACGCATCCGTTAAAAAAGCGCTAATGGGCATCGGATCCCCCCAAGTGTGCACTCAATTGCTCGAGAGCAGTTTTGCCTTTTGCTCGCCGCCCCGGAGAGAGATTGCAAAGAATTCCCTTGGCTTCCATAATCCGGACGTTGGGCTCTTCCGAGATGGCGACTAGGTCGTTGGCGGAGTCCCCTTGGACCAGTCCGCGATAGCCCCAGTGAAAAGGCACGCCTACCTGGTGCACCATCTTTCCGTTAATGAGTAGCGGCCGCATCCGCGCAGTTACCAGAGCTCTCGCCTCAACGATCCCACGTGGAGTCATGAGTGTCACCCAGCCACCGTTTTCTACTCCACGTTCCACGGCAAGCTCGGGAGATATTTCGCAGAAGAACTCAGGCTGGAGTTCTGCAAGATGCGGAAGCATGCGCGACATCGCGCCTGAAGTGTGGTGCTCCGTCAACCGGTAAGTGCTCATGACAAAGGGGAACCGATCATCGGGGGAATTGGCGTACTCGTTTTGAGGCCGCTCTTCCTTGAGTGCAGCGGGGTTGCTTTGCGCCTCCGGATAGAGAGGATTGCGAACCGGAGATTCCAAGGATTCGTAGTGGGTGGGCAGTGGACCGTCCACTAATCCCTTGGGCGCCCAGATCCAGCCGACGCCATCGGCATGCAAGATGAAGGGTTTATCGCCCGCGAGAGCGTCATCACCCTCCGCATCCTTATAAGGTTGGTAATCGGGAGCTTTGGTTTTCGTGAAGTCCGGAACGTCGAGCCCTGTCCATTCCTTTTTCTGCTCGTCCCACCAAACTAGTTTCTTTCGCTCACTCCAGGGACGCCCAGCGGGATCGGCTGAAGCGCGGTTATAAATGATGCGACGATCCGAGGGCCAGGCAAAACCCCAACCATGTCCCAAATAATCCTGGGAATTACGTTGGTTGGCGCGGTTCTCGCCAGGGCGCGGGAATACGCCAGAGTAAATCCAGCAGCCACAAGCGGTCGACCCATCCGCCTTCAATTCACCGAATCCGGTCACCAATTTTCGGTCGGCTGCGGTATAGCCGTTGATCTCCTGAAGGATCTCTTCCACCCTGGGTTCTTGCAGCTTTCCTTGGAGAGAATAGTCCCACGTCAACGCGTTCAGGCCAGCGTTGCGCGGTCGTGGATCTTTCCTCGACTTGTCCTTCAGACGGCGCCCCAGATGATACATAAACCACGTTTCACTCCGCGCATCTCCTGGAGGATCGACGGCCTTTTGGTGCCACTGCAGTAGCCGCTGCGTGTTGGTGAAGCAGCCGTCTTTTTCGGCATGCCCGGCGGCGGGCAAAAGGAAAACCTCGGTAGAAATTTCCTCCGGGCGAAGTTCGCCGCGCTCGACCTCCGGGGAGTCATACCAGAAAGAGGCGGTCTCGAGTTCGACCATATCGCGTACGACAAGCCATTTCAGTTTTGCCAATGCTTTACGTTCCAACCGCGAATTGGGGCCAGCCACGGCCGGGTTTTGTCCCATAACAAACAAACCCTCGACCTTGCCGTCCATCATTTCCAGAAAATAGCCCTGGTGCGAATGGTCACCGGTAACTCGCGGAATCCAATCGAAACCCCAGTCATTTTTTTGGTTCGCAGCCTCGCCGTAGTAAGCCTTCAGCAAACTCACCATGTACTTATCGAAGTTCCACCACCAACCGGTAAGGTCGCGATGTTTCGCAATGTAGTCAGCTAGATTGTCCGCGTCGACCCCCAGAAGAGGCATCGGCAGATAGCCCGGGAGGATGTCATAGAGGGTAGGGATGTCGGTTGAGCCTTGGATCGAAGCGTGCCCGCGCAGCGCCAGGATGCCTCCGCCTGGGCGGCCGATGTTACCGAGCAACAGCTGCAGAATTGCGGCTGCACGAATGATCTGCGGCCCCTTCGATTGCTGCGTCCAACCCAACGCGTAGCAAATCGCGCCGGTTTTCTCCGGGCCTGAAGCCGAGCAAAAAGTTTCCGCTATTTTCAGGAATCGTTCTTTGGGAACTCCGCAATAGCGTTCGACCATCTCAGGCGTGTAGCGCGCATAATGCTTCTTCAAGAGTTGATACACACACCGCGGATGGTTGAGCGTGAGATCAGAGTTGCAGCGCGTGAGATCGACCGCGGCTCCATAGCCCTCTTTGCAGTGGCCGCAATGCTCTGAGGCGTCACGAGCCACCACCTTGTCGCGCGCTTTGCAGCCTTCGTAAAACCAGGTGCTTTGGTCGTATCTCTGATTCTTCTCGTCCCAGCCAGAAAATACGCCTCCGAGATCTTCAGTGTCCTTGAAATCTTCCGGAAGAATGGACGAAGCGTTGGTGTAGTGAACCACATACTCGCGAAAGTCTTTGCCGTTTTCGAGAGCGTAGTGAATCAGTCCGCCGAGGAAAAGAATGTCCGAGCCGGCACGCAAAGGCACCCAGATATTGGCCATAGCGGAAGTGCGGCTGAAGCGCGGGTCAACGTGAATGACTTGTGCTCCTCGCTCACGCGCTTCCACGACCCACTGGAAACCGACGGGATGATTTTCGGCCATGTTGGATCCCATGATCAGAATGGCGTCGGAATTGATGAGGTCGCTTGGTGGTGTTGTCGCTCCCCCTCGGCCAAAAGAAGTGCCCAGACCGGGCACCGTTGAGCTATGTCATATACGGGCCTGATTGCTGATACAGACCATGCCCAGGCCCGCAGCGAATAGCTTCTTGATCAGATAATTCTCCTCGTTATCGAGCGTCGCTCCTCCGAGATGCGCCATGGTGGTCGTGTGCATCACGGCTTTTCCATCTTGTTTCTCAACAAACGTGCGCTCACGGGTGTCCCAGACTCGATCAGCGATCATGTCCATCGCCGCTTCCAGTTCGAGTTCTTCCCATTTGATGGAATATGGTCTGCGATACTTCACGCGGGTCTCTCGGTTAGCGTGGGTAAGCAGTTCGAAACTGTCGGAACCCTTAGGGCAAAGCCGCCCGCGGGATATAAACGAAGCAGGGTCTCCCTCAATCGAGACCAGTTTCCCATTCTTGTGATAGACGAGCTGACCGCATCCAACAGCACAATACGGGCAGACCGAGCGAGCGACTTCTGCGGACTCATGTCGCGGGCGAAGAGTGCGCGTTCGAGCGCTCATCGCTTCCGGTCCGGTTCCATCCGCGCCCGAGCGGATCTGATGGATTACCGGCCAGCGAGAGAGAAGCTCCTTGATCATGCGAGCCTCCAACTGTTCCGCGGCGTTTTCCGGGAAGTATCATCTCTTGCGGGATAGGATGCAATACAAAAGGTCTCGGATTCCCATATAGACAGCCGACACTGCGGTTGACAGTCTCTTGCCTGGAAAATACCCCTACTGTGCAACTAGGAAGGACCATCCGCGAGAGTTTGCTCCGTTCCGTGCCATGAATGCGCAGAACTGGCGCGCTGGGTACCTTTCTGCGCTAGTTGGAGAGGCAGAATGATGTCAGGAAAAAGCCGAGACGCTAACCGGCAAACAAGTAGGATCAACCACGGTCGCCGCAGATTCATGCAAGGAATCGCGGCCGCAGGTGTTGTTGCAACGCTCAGTCGCCCAACATTCAGTGAGAGCCTGGGCGGTGAGACGCTTGGCGCAGAGCAAGCCGTGTTAACAGGAGATCGCTTCGACATAGTGATCGACTCGTTGGCAGTCAACTTCACAGGCCGACGTGTCATGGCGACCGCAGTGAACGGATCCGTTCCGGGGCCAATTTTGCGATGGCGGGAAGGAGATACGGTTACCCTGGCGGTCACCAACCGTTTGGCAGTGCCGACCTCAATCCATTGGCACGGCATTCGCTGCCCAGCAGAGATGGATGGGGTGCCCGGTTTGAGCTTTGCCGGAATTGCGCCGAACGAAACTTTCGTTTACAGGATTCCGGTGCAGCAGAATGGCACGTATTGGTATCGCAGTCACAGCCGCTTCCAGGAGCAGACCGGAATTGTCGGGGCCTTAATTATCGAGCCTCGAGACAAAGAACCCATTGAGTTCGATCGCGAGTATGTGGTGCTGCTGACCGACTGGACGGATGAGAATCCGGATACGGTCTACGCTAACCTTAAAAAACAAAGCGACTACTACGACTACAGCAAGCGCACGGCGCGCACCTTTTTCTCTGATGTGAAGACCCGCGGATTGCATGCGACGATCTCGGACCGGCTCGCGTGGGGTCTCACGAACATGAGTCCGACCGACCTCGCCGATGTGACCAGCGCCACGTACACGTACCTCCTGAACGACAAGCCGCCTGGGGCAAATTGGACCGCCTTGTTCGAACCAGGTCAACGCGTGCGACTCCGCTTCATCAATGGATCTTCCATGACCTTCTTTGACGTTCGTATTCCGGGATTGCCGATGACCGTCGTGCAAGCGGACGGCAACGCCGTTCAACCGGTGACCGTGGACGAGTTCCGCATGGGCACTGCCGAGACCTACGACGTGATCGTGCAGCCTCCGGCGGACTCCGCTTACACCATCTTTGCGCAGCCACTCTCCCGCCGAGGGTACGCTCGGGGAACTCTGGCCCCGCGAATGGGCATGAGCGCAGAGATTCCACCCCTAGATCCACTGCCCATGCGCACTATGGCTGACATGGGCATGGGTGCCATGGCGATGAAGGGCATGAAGAAAAGCGACATGGCAGGAATGCAGGGCATGCCCGGGATGGACATGGCACAGATGAACCTGAAGGGAACGCAGAATGGCTCGATGCCGTCTATGCAGATGGACGCTCCTGCCCGCTCTGTCAACTCCGGCATGCCCTCGATGGAAATGCCTCGCGCCGTTCGCATTAGTGATGCAGAACAAATTGGGATTAAGCCTTTTCCCCAACCAGGTCCGCATACCGCATACCACCCGGCTTGTAGATGACCGTCCTTCCAGTCCCATCGCGGTGCATCGGCCTCCGGCCATGCACGTTGGCCCCGCCTCCGCTATGGTTGCGATGGATCCGACCGCCAGACTGAACGATCCCGGCGATGGGCTGAATCAGAACGGGCGCCGCGTCCTCACCTACGCCGACTTACGCGCGCGCTATCCCGGCGTGGACGGCCGCGCACCTAGTCGAGAGATCGAGCTTCACCTGAGCGGCAACATGGAACGCTATGTGTGGGGCTTTGATGGCTACCGCTATTCGCAAGCCGAACCTGTACATCTGAAACTTGGAGAACGCGTCCGCATTGTACTCATCAACGACACCATGATGGAACATCCGATTCATCTCCATGGCTTGTGGGGCGAGTTAGAAAACGGGCACGGCGAATTCCTGCCCTACAAACACACCATCGTCGTCAAACCAGCCGAGCGCGTGAGCTACCTGGTCAGCGCGGACACGCGCGGTCGCTGGGCTTACCACTGCCATTTGCTGTACCACATGAAATCGGGAATGTTTCGCACGGTGATCGTGTCATGAGTGCGCGACTTTTCTCGAATTTCCGTCGGACTTTCTGCCTGATGGCGCTATCGACTCTCTTCTGGACACTCGCCACCCATGCGCAGACTCCGCCACAGCCGACGCCGGACGCTTCGCAACCCGTTCCACTGAACTGGCCGCCTCCCGTGCATGACAACGAGGTTTTCGAATATCTTAACTTCAATCAATTGGAAGGCCGGATCACCGGCCCGCAACCCACCTTCCGCTGGGATGGCGAAGGATGGATCGGCACGAACAAAAATAAACTCTGGCTCAAGTCCGAGGGCGATGTGAGCAACGGAACCATGAGCGACGGAGATCACGAAGCTCTCTATGACCGACCGATTCCACATCTTCGCTACTTCGACTGGCAAGCGGGAGTTCGCGCCGATCTGGATTCCGGACCCAAACGAACCTGGGGCGCGATTGGCATTCAGGGCCTCGCTCCCTATTCTTTCGAGTTCGCACCGACTTTCTACTTCCGCGATGGAGGGCACGTCGCTGGTCGATTGGAGGGCTCGTACAACCTTTACATCACGCAACGTCTCGTCCTTCAACCTCAAATCGAAATGAATTTCTACAACAAACCCGATCCCGCCCGCGGCATTGGGACGGGATTGTCCGATCTCGACAGCGGAATTAGGCTCGGCTATCAAATCTCTCGCAAATTTGCCCCGTACATCGGTTTCACCTATTCGAGTTCTTTCGGCGAAACAGCGGCCTTCGCCCGGCGGGCGGGCCAGCCTGCGCATTCTTCCAGCCTGGTGTTTGGAGTTTGGATCTGGAGGTAAATTCAAATGCCCATCAAAAGGAGGAGTGGTGCGACTTGGGTTAAGAGGTGGTCCTTTCCGGAGAGCATAATTGAAATTCTTCAGAAGGCCACATTCCACCTTTCTGAGATTTGCGCCGGTTTGTTTTACTAGCTCCGGATTGCCCGATGCAATGATGGTGCCAACGCCTCGGGTCACACTAGCTGCCACGTCGGTGCGATTCCGCAAGTACCAACCCAGAACGACCGGCTAGAGTAACGAGCAGTCCGCTGCTGAACAGCTGAACACTCTGTCGCAAAAATTTCCCAACCTGGCGGATTGCGGGCTAACCGGATGTTATTTCGGGCCAAGTCCGGTTCTAGGAAGTGACAATGATCACGGCATTTGGTGCGGAGGCGGCGGTTTTCCAAACCGCAGGTTTTGTGCGCTGCAAGCGGTCGATTTGAGATCATCTCAACTGTTATGGAGTGATTTGAGGCCACCTCAGTTGCAGTTTCGGAAGTTTGCTAAATCTACCTGCCCTGTTCGTACTCACTACGTTTCATGTCTTTTGAATAACTTAGCACGCTTTCAGTTGCACTGACTCATCCCATTTGCACGCTGGAGTGCACCAAGAGTGCACCAAAACTGGCGACGCAGTTTCCGGCAGCACTCCTGCTCATGGGGCATGCGCCACTTCTCAATTGAGATCGTCTGCTTGGGAGGCAGGAGCACAACCACCAAAAGGAGGAACACCTGCTATGGAAGCAGGTGCTCGGCCGAGATCGCCACAAATGATTGAAAAGATTGGTGGACGTGACCGGGATCGAACCGGTGACCCCCTGCTTGCAAAGCAGATCGGGTAAAATACTAACTGCTTTGTCTGGCGTCGCTTACACGGAAACTGACAAGATTTTCGCTCTCTCAAATGTCCCGAAGTTGTACCGAACTCGCCCCAAGGAGCAGCGCGGGATCGCAAAACTTACCGCCAATTCGTCTAGGAGTGGCCTTTTCCCGAATTCTTATCTGCCAGGGCCAATGAACAGATGTCCACGGCCACTGCAATTTTCATTGCGGTGTCCTCCTTAGGCCTCGGATAGCTTTTCTGGCGCTATGCCCACGCGATGCGAGCAAACCAATTCGAAGTGTCAAACTCTTGAAAAGTAGGGGCATGCCAACACGACGTTTTGGATGTTTCGCGCGTTGCCAATTTCCGCCAAGGGTGCGGCGTCCAAGAGAACAAGGTCGGCTCGTTTTCGCTTTTTGATGTCCTCGTATCCGCGAGTCGCAAAAACTCTCTCACGTTCAACACTGCCTTCTGCAAAGCCTCATGGGTGCCAACCCCACTTCAACCAATAGTCCCGTTTTAGTTTACTTCGGATCTACAAACTGCAGCGTGTACGCCGTCGCCGGATCGAAAGACTTATCAATCACTTTCAAATCAAGCAGCTGCTTATACATCGTAGTCCAGCGCACGGCATTCATCCTTCCCAGTTGCGCTTCACCTGGCTCATTTCCGTCAACAAAATGGCCGTCGCGCAGCGCCTGCCAAGTGAATTGCATCCACTCGCGGCTCAACGCTGGGTTCAGTTTCGAAATTGCTTCGTGTGCCGTACCGGGGTCGCGCAGATAGTCTCGCCAGCCCTTTAGCGAGGCACGGACAAATTTTGCCGTGATATCAGGATGCCGGCGCAGAAAATCGTCCGTTGTAATCATGACGCGGTATGGGCTGTAGCCCGTTTCGCTGATCAGCAAAATCCTGGTTTCGATTCCAGCCTGACGTGCAAAGTAGGGCTCCGACGTTGCGAATGCCTGCTGGATGTAGCCTGGATCCGTGATGAAACTAGCGACGCTGAACGTCGCGGGAATTTCGTGCACGTCGTTCAACTGATAGCGCTTCACAAGATAAGCGAACCATGTCGACCCAGGCTGCACAGCAACAGTGCGTCCGCTGAGGTCCGTGAAGGAGTTCACCGGTGAATCTCGGCGCACCATGATGCCTTGGGGATCGCGCTGCATCGTAGCAGCAATAGCAACAACTGGCTGGCCGCCGGCGACCGACTCGAGTGTGTGATCGGATGACCCCAAACCAAATTCCGCTGCACCCACGGAGACTTGTTGATACGGCGACACGTAGGGACTACCAGGCCGAATGCTAACGTCAAGACCTTCGTCTCTGTAATAACCTTTGACTAATGCAGTGTAGAAGCCGCCGTGCTCCGGTTGCGGATACCAATCCGTTTGCAAGGTAACTTTGGTGAGGCCACCGGCACCGGAGGAAGAATGCCGACAGCCTGCGAAAGCAAGCGCGCACACAAGCACGAAGATAAAGCAACTCGCCGAGAGAAGAAATCTGCGCATGCGAAATTCTTCGGCACGAAAACCGAAACTGCGAAGCAGCAGGACTTCGGCGCTCAAATTTCACTCCATCACAACTCAATTTTATGCGGCGAATTTGCCACAAATCCGTTTTAGCGCGTGTGTTTCGATCGCACAGTGAAGATTCTATCCGGATACGACGCGCGCGGAGTGTCAACGGAACGATTTGATGAATTCGATTTTCAATTGGTAGCGGGACTGTAGCGGCATGCTAGCATACGCCATGGCGACGCCAGCCCTTATGGCCATGAGCGTGACACCTGCCGACGAAACACACATGCGCGAGGTTGTCGGCTTTACTGCGCGCTCGCTGGAAACAGCCTACCCTTCGCCTTTTGGCGCGCTAATCGTGAATACGATCACCGGTGAACGATTAATGCGCGCAACGAACGCTGTCAGACGAGAGAACGATCCTTCCTCGCACGCGGAAGTGCGGACCGTTCGTCTTGCCTGCAAGAAGCTTAAGCTCACTTCGTTGGTCGGGTACACGATGTACTCGACGTGTGAGCCGTGTCCGATGTGCATGGCCAATGCGCTATGGGCGCAACTGGATCGCGTCGTCTATGGTGCAACAATTGCCGATGCCGCCCGGCACTGCCTGCAAATTCAAATCCCCGCTCGCGAGGTGGCGAAGCGCTCGGACATGGCCTGTTTTGTCGAAGGACCAGTGCTGCGCGAACTTTGCAACACGCTTTTCACGCACCCCAATATGCAGAAGGTATTCAAGACCTGGAGCACTCGGAAGCAAAGTTTGCGCGAATCCTGAATACAGAAAAATAAAACCGCCATGGACACGCGTCATGCCACCGCGCTCGCATCGCTATTTGGCGACGATACGCGCGTGTTCACAGATCCACGAGTTGTGGAGCCACTTTCGCGTGACTTCTACTGGTATTCGCCCGTGCTGCGCAAACAACTGGATGGAAAAGTTGGTGAGATGGCAGTACAGCCGGTGAACGCAGCAGAAGTTCAGATGGTGCTGCGCTATTGCCACGCGAACAATCTTGCGGTGACCGTGAGAGGTGCGGGAACCGGGAATTACGGTCAAGCGGTTCCACTGCGCGGAGGCGTCGTGCTGGACCTCGCGCACATGGATCGAATCGAGACGATTCAGCCGAACGGCGTGGCCGTCTGCGAACCTGGTGTGAGGCTCGGCACGCTCGAGAATGAGGCCCGCAAAGCTGGCTGGGAGCTGCGCTGCTATCCATCGACGATCGTGAAGGCATCGTTGGGAGGATTCCTTGGTGGCGGGTCGGGCGGAGTCGGCTCTGTGTCGCACGGGAATCTCCGCGATTTCAACACGGTGCAAGCGCTGGAAGTCGTGACAATGGAGCGGGAGCCGCGCGTGGTGCTGCATGAGGGCGACGCTGTACATGAGATTTTGCATGCTTGGGGCACCAACGGCGTGATCGCGCGGATTTGGCTGGCGCTTGCTGCCGCCGTGACGTGGTCCCAGTGCTCGATTGCCTTCGACAGCTTCGATGCGGCTTATGATTTCAGCGAGCGGATTGCATGCGATTCGGCATGGACCAAACGGTTAGTGACCACGTTCGAATGGCCCATTTCGTCGTTCTTCACTCCGGTGAAACAGTGCGCTCCGATAGGCAAAGCGTTGATCTTTTTTCTGATCGCCTCTTCACAGCTTGCGGCGCTCGAAGCGGCGGCGCGCAATGCCGGAGGAGAAATCAGTTATTCGGGCGCCTATCTGGGGCTGCGGACGCGGCCGCTGCTCTCCGACTACACGTGGAATCACACCACTCTTTGGGCGATGAAAGCCGATGAAGCCTACACCTATCTTCAGTGTGCGTTTGATCCGATCCGTGTACGGGAACAGATGCGAAGTCTAAAGGAACGATTCGGCAGCGAAATTCTTTTTCACATGGAATTTTGGAAAAGCGGCGACGGCCGGATGATTCCCGGAGCAATTCCGCTGGTCTATTACAAAACGGAAGAGCGGCTGAACGAGATGATCGATTTTTGCCGCGAGATAGGCGTCTTCGTCGCAAACCCCCACGTGAATAACGTTGAAGGCGGAGGGCGCTATCGCCCGGACAACGTGCAGTTGCTTGCCAAGCGGCGCTATGACCCTAGAGGGCTGTTGAATCCGGGGAAGATGGTAACGTTTGAGCCGGAAGCGAGGGCGACGGGAACTTCGGCGAAATGAAAACGTGGATACCGGACGCGCGTAACTTCGCTTACTTGACCTGGAAGCAAGTAGACGCGTTGCCGCGCGAGTCAACGCTCCTGGTGCTGCCGACGGCGGCGATTGAGCAGCACGGCCACCATCTGCCGCTTGCAACGGACACGCTGATTAACAATTTATTGCTGGGCCACGCGCTCAACAAGTTGAAGACTGGGCTGCCAGTTTATGCGTTGCCTCCGATCCATTACGGCAAAAGCAACGAACATGCAGGCTTCGCGGGAACGCTGTCCGTCAGCGCGGCCACGTTCATGGCGGTAGTGCGCGATGTGGGTGCAAGCCTGTCGAGCGCAGGTTTCAACAAACTGGTCCTTTACAATACGCACGGCGGAAACGCTGCATTGATCGACGTAATGGCTCGCGATCTGCGCGCAGAGTTCGGAATGCGGACCTTCGCACTTCACGGTGCAGGCGGAATTGCGTTTGAAGGGCTAAGCCAACGGGAGCGCACCTATGGCTTCCACGCGGGTGAAGTGGAAACGGCGCTGCTGCTTGCATCCGTTCCACAACTGGTGGACCAGTCGGCGTATACCGTCAAGTACATTGCGGATGCTGCGCAGCCCGAAATATTAAAGCCGGAAAATGCGCCCGCGACGTTCGCATGGCTCACACGCGATATTTCACCCACCGGCGTGATGGGTGATCCACGGTCCGCAACAGCGGAAAACGGCGCGCGCTGGCTTGACGAAGCTGCAGTGCGGCTCGCCGCGGCGCTTGAAGCGATGCTTGCCTATCCGAATCTACCGAAAAAATGAGCAATACGCGCTTGGTTGATTACGGTGACGGCGTACGTATGGAGCGCGGCGTCCGGTGCCGCATGTCCGACGGCGTGGAACTCGTTTCCGATCACTACTATCCCCCAGAGCCCGGTCCTTGTCCGGTACTCCTGATGCGCCAGCCGTATGGGCGAGACATCGCCTCCACCGTCGTTTACGCGCATCCCGCTTGGTTTGCACGTCGCGGCTACAACGTCGTGATTCAAGATGTACGCGGCCGCGGCGATTCCGGATGCAACGGTCGGATCGGTATGTATGGCTTCTCCTATCAAGGAATGACGCAACTGCTCGCCGCGGCAGAGCAACCTGAAGGACTCGCGTGCATCGCGCCTGGTATGACGGCGCATGATCTGTATAGCGGATGGTTTTATCAGAACGGCGCGCTGCGGCTCGCTTCCACTCTAGGTTGGGGCTTGCAAATGCTCAAAGCGGACACACGCCGTAAGAAATTGCGCGAAGCAAGCGACCGGCTCGAACAGGCATGGGCAAATCTTTCTACACAAACAAGCGTTCTCCCATTTCGCGATCATCCAGCTCTGCATGGAGAAGGCCTCGCAGAATACGTGCTCGATTGGTTTGACCACACCGAGTCTGGCGAATATTGGACGTCGCTCGACCTGAGCCAATCGTTATTCCGCATCGGCGTGCCGGCTTTGCACATTTCCAGTTGGTACGACACCTTGTTGACTGGCAGCATCTCTGGCTTTCGCGCTTTACGTGACAACGCGGGGAATGCTCCTGCGAGGGAAAACCAATATCTGATCGCCGGACCGTGGCTGCACATTCCCTGGGGCGACCGAGTCGGTGCAGCAGTCCTTGGAACCGAGGCACTTCTTGATACCGACGCAATCTTGCTGCGGTGGTTCAATCATTGGCTAAAAGACTCAGATGAGTTCGCGGACGAGCCATGCATCCGCCATTTCGTTTTGGGAGAAAACCGCTGGCGTCAGGCTGATGCATGGCCCACGGGAGCGAACTTCGCGCTTTACTTGCACAGTGGGGGAAAAGCGAATTCGCGCAAAGGCGACGGCACGCTCTCGCGAATGAAGCCAACAGCTGAGGAGCCTTGCGACATCTTCGTTTACGACCCAGAAGTTCCAGTGCTGGCGCCGGGAGGACCTGGCGCGCCGAGTGGTCAGTTCGATCAAGCCGCGCTCGAACTGGGCAACAATCTGCTCGTCTACACAACGGAACCGCTCGCCAAACCAATGCTGATCTTCGGCAGTCCACACATCATTCTTTATTGCGCCACTTCCGCAGCACATAGCGACTTCACGGCGAAGCTTGTCCGCGTGCGTCCGAACGGCACGGCTGAGTTCCTCTGCATGGGAATTGCGCGTTCAAGCTGGCTTTTTCGCGAGCAGGGTTATTCCGCGGACCGAGTTCATCTCTGGAATTTCGATCTTGAACCAACTTCCTGCCGATTTGACGCCGGCGACCGCATCGGATTGGAAGTCGCCAGCAGCGCATTCCCACTTTTCGACCGCAATCCGGGAAGCGGCGTTCCTTCCTGCCGTGCCACTTCCTGGGATTGGACGCGCTCAACCCAACGCGTCTATCACGATACCGAACGGCCCGCGGCGCTGTACCTGCCGGTGAGCGAGGCCACGGAATGAGTAACGCGCCAGTGGTACCCCATGTCGAGCTCGTCGGCGTCACAAAACGCTATGGAGACGGCCGCGCTGTCGTGGATCGGATGGACCTGACAGTTCTCAAGGGCGAGTTCGTGAGCTTTGTTGGCCCTTCGGGCTGTGGCAAATCGACTGTCCTCAAACTGATCGCCGGGCTCACAACTCCAACGAGCGGCGAGATCCGTGTCGACGGCATGACTCCGAAAAACGCGCGAGAAACAATTTCGTTTATTTTCCAGGACGCCGCTCTGCTTCCATGGCGAACAGTCCGGCAAAACGCTGGTCTTGGGCTCGAACTGGAAGGCACCTCGCGTGATCGCCGCCGGGAAAAATCAATGGCGCTGCTGGAGTTAGTCAGCCTCGCGGACGTCGCGGACGCCTATCCGCGTGAACTCTCCGGCGGAATGAAAATGCGCGTCTCGATTGCGCGCGCGCTCGCGACGAGCCCGCGACTGCTTCTAATGGACGAGCCATTCGCCGCACTGGACGAAATGTCCCGCGACCATCTGAACGAAGAACTGCTGCGCCTGCGTGCCGAGCAAAACTGGACGGCGGTGTTCGTGACCCACTCGGTTGCCGAAGCCGTCTTTTTGTCCACTCGAATCGTCGTGCTGGCGCCAAGTGCCGGACAAATCCGTGCGATGTTGCCAGTCGATCTCCCTGCGGAGCGCACATCTGGCTTACGGGCGACGCGGGAGTTCGATTCGGTGGTTGCGCGAGTGTCGCGGACATTACGAGAGGCATCGGCATAGTGCGGCAACGTCTCATCACGATGGGGAACGCCCTTGCGGTATTCGCAGCACTGCTCGCAGCGTGGCAACTCGTCATTTGGATTTTCCATGTACCTCCTTTCATGCTGCCGTCGGTGTTGGCTGTGGCGCGAGCAGTGGCGACGCATTTCTCGTCACTCGCGGCGGCCTTCGCAATTACGGCAGCGGAAGCCGCCGGAGGTCTCGTCGCTAGTATTTTCTTCGGTGTGATCATTGCGCTTTTCTTTGCGCAATCGCGCTGGGTGCGGCGGATGCTCTATCCGTATACGCTGCTGCTGCAGACAGTGCCGATCGTTGCCATCGCCCCGCTGATTCTCATGTGGGTAGGAGCAGGGCCTGCGGCCGTAGGTTTTATCGCGTTCATCATTTCACTCGCACCTATCATCGCCAACACGACGCAAGGCCTCATCAGCGTGGAGGAAAATCTTGTTCATCTTTTCCTAATGTATAACGCATCGCGCGGACAATTACTTTTCAAATTGCGGCTGCCGAACGCCGTGCCCTACCTTCTTGTCGGTGTCCGGATCGCGAGCGGTATCGCCGTGATTGGTGCAATAACGGGTGAGCTTTATGCCGGCTCGAGCCGCGTCGGCAAGGGAGGACTCGGATACTCGATCCTCTACGCATCCACCCAACTGCAAACGGACTATCTGTTTGCACTGGTGCTGGCCGCCACGGTACTGGGCTTCGGTTTCTTTTTTGTGGTGAAGGTTCTGGAGTGGTACTTCCTGCACCGGTGGCACGAATCGGCTCGCACGCCAGAGATTGAATGAGGCTGCGGAATACATGCAAGGAGTGTAACCATGCTGCGACTGGAGAGCGAAACTGGATGGTGGCTCGTGACGCATCCGGATCACGCGCGCCTTGCCGGCGCGTTTGCCGAAAGCTGGGGCAACGAGTTGTTTCTGCCGCCGGAGCCGAGGGAAAATGTTCTGCGGGGGATTGCGCGCCACGACGATGGATGGACGACGCGGGATGCCGCGCCGCAGATCACCCGTCAAGGGAAGCCCAGTGCGTTTTCCGTCGAACTTGTCGGGAAATACTCGGCGTTTGAAGAGATCGATCTTGCCGACTACCTCACCGTGCGGAACCGTGCTGTTCGGCTGATCGCCAGCGAAGATCCTTACGCCGCGATACTGATTTCCATGCACACCTATAGTTTGTTGAGCGAGCACGCCGACCGCTCGACCATCGCGCCGCAGGAACTGCCGCTTCTCGATCAATTTCTCGAACAACAAAAGGCATTTCAGCATTCGTTGAAACAGGAGGTTGCGGCTGATTCGCGGTTTGCGCCGGGACAGACGACCGATACCTCCATCCTCGACCACTTCAAGCTGTTGCAAGCTACCGACAATCTCTCGTTGCTCTCTTGCGTCGATTTTCGTCAGCCAGCACATCTGCTGCATCCATTGCCGCTGCGTGATGGCGGCCATGCGCGGGTGGAAGTGCGCACTGTGGGCGAACGGAAGTTCGTGCTGACGCCGTATCCTTTCCGCAAACCAGTGATGGAATTTCAGTTCCCTGCCCGGCACGTCGACGGCAAGATATTTGGCTCTGCTGCAGAGTTGCAGGAAAAATATGCTGCTGCGAGAGTGGAAGCGCTGTCGGTCGAGGTTAGCTAGCTGCGGTACCCCCTCCCCTCTTTTTTGTTAGCATTTATTTTAAAGGACTTATTAGAAGGTCAGGCGGAGAGCCATCTGGATCTGCCGCGGGCTGCCGATAGTCTTGGTGATGAGGCCGAGGCCAAAGGGCTCATTGTAAAGAGGCTCCCCCAGCGTGGGAAAACCGTTGAAGTTTTCGTTTTGGGTGACGTTGTCGCCGGGGATATCAAAGCTGGGCGTGTTGGTGACGTTGAAGACGTCAAAGCTGAACTTGAGAGCGAAACGCTCGGAAACCTTAGTGAGCTTGCTAATGGAGAGGTCGGTGCGCTTCTGCCATGACTGGGTGAAGATGTTGCGCTGACCAGTGGTGAAATTGGTTTCAAAAGTGTCGCCTGGCGGAATGGCGCCGTTCAGGTCACCCGGACTCAACAAAGGAATCGAGAAGCACGATGCATTCAGCACCGGCTTGCCGTTGAGACCGTTATCGCCGGTAAGGGCGGTTTTCGGAGTACAGCCGGATGAGAGCGGAACGATGGGGTTAGTAATGCCGTCGGAGACGCCGTAGAAGACGCTTCCCACAGCGCCCGAGTAATCGATGACGCTGTAAGGCTGGCCACTCTGGATGACGGCGATTCCAGAAATTGCCCAGCCATCCACAAATTTCCCGACCAAGGAGGCTTCTGGTTTGAAATTCGGGAGTTGGAGCAGGTAGTTGAAGTTGATGACGTGGGTACGGTCAAAGTCGGAAGAGCCCCAGCCGTCGCGCAGGTTCAGCGGGTTGTTTCCGTTGTAAAACAGTCCGAGCGCGCTCTGTTCATCGAGAGCGTGTGAGTAGGTGTAGGAAAAGCCAGCCTGGAAGTTGTGACTGAATCGTTTCTCAATATGTGTTTGAAGCGCATTGTACGCAGAAACGCCGGCCGCCTTGTAAGATTCGGCTTCGGCGGAGTAGCCAATGTACGGGACGCGAAGGTCAATGTTGCCGCCCTCGTAGGTTGCCAGCATCTGGCCCTGGCCATTTGGCAGGGAGATTGGGTTAAAGCCGTTGTTCGGATCGAGGACGGTATAGCCATAGGTGTATTGCTGTCCATGGATTGGATTAGACGGGGAAGCAATTCCTGCCTGGTTGAACGGCACGGGTATAACTTGATGGCGGCCGAGGTTGCCGACGTAGCCGATCTGGATGGCGAGATCTTTACGGGGCTGCCATTGAATATCGAGGGTGTCGTTGATGGTGTAAGGCAGTTTGTTGGAGCGGTCATAGACAGCGAATGGGAAGACTTGCGCTCCTGCCTCAATTTGATCGCGTGTTGGCAAGTACTTAATGACGTCAGCGGGATTGCCGGTGGGTGGAGGGCCAAGCGCCGCTCCCCAGGGATTCGCGAGCGAGCCGCCGGTATCGCTGGCGGGATCGCAGGTTGGAATGAAACCGAGGTACGGCGAAGTGAAGGAAGTGCAAACCTGGGAGTTCACGAAAGGTGGAGCTTGATTGACGCCAAACGGGCCACCCGTGATGCTGCCAGCCGCAAAGCCAGGCGAAAGATAGGTGAAGAGTTCGCCGCGATCATAGTAGAGCCCGGCGCCGGCGCGAACAACGAGCTTGCCGTTAAACATTTTGGGACTCCAGGCAACGCCGATGCGTGGAGCGAGTCCCCATTGGCGGCCGGTGAGTGTTGTGTTGCTGACGCCCTTTGACGGGAACTGTTTGTTGTTCCCAGCGATGATAAAACCGGTGGAAGTAACGGCGCCGGTTGTGTCGTCGTAAGCATACTGCGAGGGATCGAAGTTGTAGATGCGGCCATATTTTTCGGTGAGGCCACCGTTCCAGTCCCAACGGATTCCTGCCGTGATACTCAAATTCGACTTCAGCTGAAACTTGTCCTGCAAGTACAGGCCGGACTGGCCGGCTCTATAGTAGCGATTTGCGTCGCCCTGAAGGTATGCGGTGGTAACGAATCCGTCCGGCGTGTAGGAAAGAACATGCCCTTGCAGAAATTCCGACAAATCAAACGAGGCGATGGTGCCCTTGTTGGTGCGTTCATCGCGCACGTTGAGCTGCGTGTAGGAGTAGCTGGCTCCGAAGGTGAGCGTGTGCCTGCCGAGAGTCCAGATGGCATTTACGGAAGGCATGAAGCGGTTTTGGAAAACGCCGGTGTACGAACCTTGCGAACTTGGACCCGGACCGATGTTTAAGTTGGCATTGAAAACGCCCGGGTTGCTTGGCGAGGCGTTGCCCAGAATGTCCACGATGGTGATTCCGGGAAAGTAAGAGGCACCGAACGAGTTAATACCGAGATCGGAGGAGGAGAACGGTTGAACGTTGGTGCTGTAGGCCTTCTCGCGAAGGAAGCCGAAGGTTTCCGTAAGGCTGAGATTGGGTTTCAAATTTTGAACATTGGTAATGGACATGACGTGGCTGCCGGCGTCGAGGTGCTGATCGAATCCCGCGACGTTCGAGTACGCGTAGGGAGCGATGCTCGGATCGTGTTGGTAGTAATACTTGAATTGAATTGTGTCCTTCGCACTGGCGATGTAGTCAAGATTGGCGACTGCCTGGTCCGCCCAGAAGTACGCGGTGCCTGGAATGAACGAGTTGTCCGGAATGCCGAGGCTCGGCGTGCCCGTAGCCCAAGGAATCAAATACTGGCCGTTCGAAAGTTTGGTTTGAAAGAGCGACAGGGCGATGGGATCGACTTGGGCTGTGGTAAGAAGCGAGTTGCCGTAAGGCTGATTAAAATTCGTATTCGCGATGTCCACGAGGCACTGGGCAAGCGCGGCGGTCGCGCGGTCGGCTCCGCAATTTCCCGGAGTGAATTGGAATGGAACGGATAAGCGCGAATTGCCGAGTTCGTTGTCTGAAACGTGTGTGTGCTGATAGCTGAGGAACGTAAAGAGTTTGTCTTTCTTGATGGGTGCTCCGAAAGTACCGCCAGCCGTGTAGCGGTGCAGGCCGGGGACTTTTTGGTCGGCGGGAATGTTCGTGTCGGCGTTGTAGAAGAAGGGCGCGGCATTGAGAGCGTCAGTGCCGCGTCGAACGTAGAGACTTCCGTGATAATCATTCGAACCGGAGGAGGTACTCATATCAATGTGAGCGCCACTGCTGGCTCCTTGCTGCGCGTCGTACATCGAAGTGTTGACGCGAAGCTCTTCGATCGTCTCTGGAGCGGGACTGGGAAGAGCTTGACCTATCGCAAGATAAACGGAAGCGGAGGTTTGAATGACGCCGCTGGCGGACTGATTGCCCGAGCCGGTGTTGTTGACGACGCGTGCGGACGCGACTTGGCTGGTGCTCTTGCCGTTGAAAAGATTGCTGGCGTCGACGCCGTTGAGCAGAAATGCGTTGCTAGTGTCGCGCTGTCCGTTGGCCCAGATGGGCTGGCTGCCCAATCCACTGTTGACGCCAGTGCCTCCGGAGAGTTCGGCATTGACGCCGGGCGACAATATCGCGAGACCAGTGAAGCTGCCAGTGGGCAGCGGCACGGACTGAATTTGGGCTTTTTCGAGGATGTAGCCGTTCGTTGTATCCACAGCATTGAGCAGAGGCGACGCTTCAACCGTGATGGTGGAACCCACCTCGCCGACTTTTAGAGTGACGTTGACGGTGGCGGTGCGGTCGGCCTGCACGGTGATCGCGGGAAGCTTTTGAGACTGAAATCCGTCGTGCGAAAAGGTCAGGGTGTAGGCCCCGATGGGGAGATTAACGAAATCGTAGCTGCCAGCGTCGCTGGTCTTTTGCGTGCGCGTGAGTTTTGTCGAGTCGGAGACCAGCGTGACCGTAGTGCCGGCGAGCGCGCCGCCCGAAGAGTCGATGACCGTGCCGGTGATGCCGCCGAGTGTCTGCTGCGAAAGTGAAACAGGCGCGAGTACAAGCACAGACAAAGTCAAAATGAATATAGAAAATATAGAAATACTTCGCTTGCTGATCATTCTCAATCTTTCTCCTGAGAGCCAGAGAGATAGAGGCGTAGGCACTAACTACTCAGAGTTTGTAAGTACAAACCTTGAAACCCAGTTGGGCCCCGGGTTTGTAAGCACAGCCCTGAAACAAGTTGAGCTCAGGGTTTGTAAGTACAAACCCTGAAACCCCAGCGAGGACGGAGCATCTCTTTTTGGAAGCGAGAATTTGGCTTCTGAGAGTGATGCCCGTCAGCCAAAAAAATGTTGCGAGGAAAGTATTCCAGGTGAACGTAAAACCGAAACGCATTGTTTTGCTCGAACGAATCAAGAATTTCTATTTCGAAACGGCACCAACCGCAAATGCGCGAAGGTCCGCACTCCGGCGACGATTTCGGAGAGATTGATTGCGGTTTGTATAACTCGTGATCTAGAAGAGTTTTCGCCCGGGAAGAATGTGCTTGGGAATTTCCGCAGCGATGGTGAACATCGGTTCGTTGACGACCTGAGCGAGTCGCAGATGCAGTGCGACGCTGCAGAGAAGGTAGGCGTGGGCTTCAGAGAAGCCCCAGCGAGAAGCGAGGAGATCAATCATGCGAGAAGTCGCGGCGCGCGCGGCGCTGATCGCGTCTTCGGCCGATTCGACGACGATCCAAGAGTCGTGCGAAACATTGTCCAAGCGTAGAGGCGATTCGATCAACGGGCCTGCGAGTGTCTGCTGTTTGTGGAGATGAAAGCGAAGCTCTACTTCTGCGGGGCATTCCATCCCGTTGATGCAGACCTCGCCGTCACCCTGCGCGGCGTGAGCGTCGCCTGCGGAGAAAAGTGCTCCGGCATTCAGGACTGGAAGGTAAAGCCTGGCGCCAGAAGAAAGATCACGGACGTCCATGTTTCCACCGAAGATTCCGGGAGGCCGCGTGCGGAACTCGCCGTCTTGGTCGGGCGCGACGCCCATCACGCCGCAGAACGGGCGAAGTGGAACAATCGCGGGCGCGAGTGAATCCGTAATGTCCCTTTCGAGCTGCCAATGAAAAAGATACGGCTCGTTGAAACGCTCCTTGAGAAATCCGAGGCCGTTGATGATGCTTGACCAGGCCCAACCTTTGTGAGCGACTTCGAGAATATCGATCTGCAGGACGTCGCCGGGCGCGGCGCCTTCAATGAATACCGGACCCGAGAGCGCATGAATGCGGCCGCGATCGATGGCGAGAAATTCCGCGACAGTCATTCCCGGATGTACTTGCGCGCCACTCGAATCGAGACAAGACAGATGCAGGCTATCTCCGGGTGCGATGCGAAGACGCGGAGGAAGCACGCGATTCCAGCGCGAGTGGGTGGGATCCGCGGAAAGAGTGTGACGAGCCATTGCGCGGCTAGATTTCCACTGTCATCTGCAGTTCGACCAGAGCTTTGCGGGGAAGAGTTGAGACGCCAATGGCAGCGCGGACGTGGCGGCCTGCGTCGTCGAAGATTTTTACGAAGAGATCCGACGCACCATTGATGACTTCAGGTGAGTCGGCGAAACCGGCGACTGCGTTCACGTAGCCATTGATGCTGACGATGGACTTGATTGCATCGAGCGAGCCGAGATGCCTGCGAAGCACGGCCAGCTGGGTGAGAGCACAGGCGTGAGCAGCTGCGTAGCCCTCTTCGACCGTTCGATCCAGGCCAACCGTTCCGGTAATGACGCCGGAAGCGTTTGATGAAACGACTCCTGAGAGAAAAACAATGTTGCCGATAGTGCGCGCGGGAACATAGTTTCCGCCTGGCGAAGGCGGAGCAGGAAGTGTTATTGCCAGTTCATGAAGCCGGGCTTCGATTCCATCGGGCATGCAGTACGTTTCCTCCTGAAAAATATCGCGTCACTCTAGCATAGTCCGAACGCGGCCACGGCGAAGTACGCAAAGATGAATCCGCGGAAACGGAATTTTGTCGTTGCCAAAAATGGAGCGTGAGCTAGGATGAGCCATGGCAAAGGCCTGGACCGGTGCGCTACATGCGTTCGGATTCTTCGTTCTTGCGACAAGTCTCGACCGTATTGGAGCGACCGCACAGATTTCGGCGGACGCGCCCGCGAATAATTCTGCGCGCGTTGCCCTGCAAGAACGCCGGAATTCAGAACTTGATCTGGAAATTGGCGGAGAACTGGCTGCAGTGCCGCGCGGAACGACCCGTTACATTTGGCGCGAAGAGCTCTTAAAGCTGCCGCAAGTGACCTACGCGGTGTCGAATGACGCTAACTTCAAAGGTCCAGTCGAAATCAGCGGAGTGTTGCTGGAGGAGCTGATCAGCGCACTCGGCGGGTCATCCCCGGCCAATCTCGTAGTGGCGATTTGCAGCGATCAATATCGAGCTAACTATCCACAAGAATACGTACGCGCGCATCATCCTGTGTTGGTGCTGAAAATCGATGGGAAGGCGTCACGCGAGTGGCCAACCGAAGGCGAGGGCCATGGAGCGCACATGGGGCCGTTTCTGATTTCACATGCGAAATTCGCACCGAGCTTCAAGATTCTTGCGCATGAAGACGAGCCGCAAATTCCGTGGGGCGTGACGCGGCTGGAGTTTCGCGACGAACAAAGGGTGTTTGCCACAATTGCTCCGCGCGGGCCGCACGCAGGCGATGCGAATATGCAGGCAGGATTTCGAATCGCGCAGCAGAATTGCTTTCGTTGCCACAACATGGGCGAGGAAGGCGGGAAGAAATCTGGCAGGCCCTGGTCGGTGCTGGCAGCGTGGGCGACGGCAGGCCCTGAACATTTCATTTCGTATGTCAGGAATCCGCGTGCGGACAATCCCAATACGCGAATGGCGGCGAGTCCGCAGTATGACGACGCAACGATGAAAGCGTTGATCGATTACTTCAGGGCATTTACTCCGCAGGAGAAACCATGACGCTGCGGGTATCCAAATTCCTGCTGGTGACTGGAGTCGCCATCTTTTACACGCTGGTAGTGGTGAACAACACCACCGACTACGGCTCGAATTATCAATTTGTGCGGCACGTGATGATGATGGACTCGACATTTCCGGCAAATCACGGAATGTGGCGCGCGGTGAATAATCCGGGAATCCACACTGCCTTCTATTTGTCGATCATCGTTTGGGAAATCGTAACGACGCTGCTCTGCTGGTGGGGCGCAGTTCGGTTGGCCCGTGCGCTGCGCGGCAACGCTGCCGAATTTCATCAAGCCAAAGGCACGGCCATCGCAGCTCTGACGCTCGGCTTGATGATGTGGCTCGTGGCATTTCTAAGCGTCGGCGGCGAATGGTTTTTGATGTGGCAATCGAAAACCTGGAACGGTCAGGACGCTGCGTTCCGTATGTTCACCGTATTGGGCATCATTTTGCTGTTCCTCGCATTGCCCGAGGCTGAAACACAACCAAGAAATTCGCGGCACTGTCTGAAACCACCGGTCCATCGGATCTTCACCTAATTTTGGACGGTGACGACGACTTTCCTGCCACGCGCAGTGATGAAAAAAGAAAATAATCCGACGATCAAGAAAGCGAGATAGATGAATGGAAGCCTGCCGTAGGGTCCTTCGGGCACAGGATAGAGATTTCCCACCAGCGCAAGCAACATCGCGGTGCAAGCCAATGCGGGAATGACCCACGCTCCCCGACGCGAAGCACCGTGATCCCGCAAGTAGCGCGGCAATGCAACGCAGACTAATGCGTACGTCACGATGAATCCGTAGGTCGCAAGCGAACCCATCCAGCCGTAGACGTCCAGTCCGCTGGCTCCGCGCGACGCGAGCACGGCGACGGGCAACGCGGCGGCCGCGCCTGCAATTGCGATGGCGCGTCCCGGCGTTTTGTTCTGGACGTGCGTCGCGCATAATGATTTAGGTGCAAGTCCATTGTGCGCCATCAGCAGCAAGACCCGCGCCGCTGCCGTGACGCAAGCCAGCGTTCCGGCAAACATGCTGATCAGAACTCCAATGTCGATGAGCAAACCCAGCACTGGAACGCCGCCGACGCCAGCCAACACCTGCATTGGTGCATCACTTTTACCCAGGTCCTGCCCGGCGATACGCAGGCCAAGTACTTCCGTATACGCGCAAACGGTGAAGATGGCTCCGGCAAAGATGGCGCTTTGGATCACTGCGCGCGGAATCGTTTTCAAGGGATCGCGCGCTTCAGAACCTAACGTTGTCGCGCTCTCAAATCCCACAAAACTGAACAGCGCCAATACCAGTCCCAGACGCAAACCGCTCCGGGTCATCCCGCTCAAATGAAACTGCTGCCAGTCCGCGTGCCAGCCGTGACGCACGAGCACCAATGCTACGACGATCAGAATCGCCGAAACCGACACACCTTCGATCCACAGCATGAGTCGAGCGGAGATCTTTACATCGCGCCATGCGATCCACACGGAAATCGCGGTGACGCTCAATGCCAGCAGCACAGGGGACGTGACATGGCCTGGTGTATGAAGGAGCAACAAACTGGCGTAATGATAAAAGCCGCCGATGACGCTCGCTCCCGTCGCAATGTAGGCCAGCAGCAAACTCCACGCAACGACGGCTCCCAACCAAGGCGGGAGAATCATCGAAGCGAACCTGTATAACGAGCCGGGCGACGCCGAGTAGCGCGCGAAGCGGCTGATGCAAAGAGCAACCAGCAACACCGCCATGGTCGCGAGCAGATAAGCAAGCCAGGTGCCGTTGCCGGCCAACGCGCACACAAGCGGAATCGTTGCAGCCGGCGTCGTGGTCGGGGCGATTGTGGAGACGGACTGCGCCAGCGTTTCCATCGGCGAAAGAACGCCGCGACGCAAGCCATAACCCTCTGACTGAAAGTGAACAGCTTGAGAGTGCGCGGCGGCCGTTTGCTCCATATGGAACAGTTCCCTCTTCCGTGAAACTGCGGGTTGAGTGATTGCGGCTTACGATACAGGTCGCTCGAAGACCCCGCAAGGGAGAGTGAAGCGCAAGCCGATTCAATTACTCGCTCGAATGAAACGGAAATCTGCATAGTGATCGAAGAGTCTCGAGGAATTGACGCCGCTTGTTCCTCGGCCTACGGAAGAGCCGATCTGCCTTTTGCACATTTCTTGTATCGACTCTGCCACGTATTAGTTGAACTCGCTCCATGAAACGTTACCGGCATCAGCATGGAGCAGCACCTGACAAATCTGCCTGCGGGTCAGCCTTATGTCTATCGCATACAACTGAACGATGGCAGCAGCATTAACTTCCGTTTCGGATTGAAGTAAATATCCCGAGCGCGGATCGGCAGGGGTGCGAACCTTCAACGCGTCTAACGTACGGTAGGAAGCCCAGCGAATATATCATTTGCTACGGTGGCGCCGGCGATGATGTCCAGTGGCCGGCTCCAATAACACAGCGATCGATCACGAGAGTAGCTTCAGGCAGAATTGGATTTGCCGAGAATTGGGTGGACGTGCAGGTAATCACGGCATTGGGCAGCTTGAAATTCGCCCGGTCAGGAAGACTGAACATCTGCGCCGAAACTGAAGATTAAGCCGCAGGGGATACCAGAATGTATCAGTGGGCCGGCCGGTAAATTAGGCCGATCACGATGCAGGTAACTACCCACTCTACGAAATAGGCCACTGATTGTTGGAGGGTCAGTTTCAGCCCGATGTTCAGGTTGACATAGTTGTGCACTACAAATGCGCAAACTGAGAATACTCCTACCAAAGCGCCGAAGCGTGCACCTTCGACCAGACCAGAACCGCCCTTGTAAAGCATTGCGTACATCACTGCGAGGACCAGCATCGCGAGGAACATGGCGGCCATTCCACTGGGCATAACCCTTTTTATTCCCTCCTGCGACCGGTAAACAGCGGGGTATTTGAGGAACTCGTTCCTAAGCGAGGGCAAACGGGTAAATATCAGGAATCCGAGGCCAAAGTAGGCCGCGAAGGCACCAAGGGTCGCGACAGTGATCCGTGTAAAGTTCATTGGCAATCCTTTCGAAACGATAAGTTTTCGTCGACTTTGAGGGACATGGAATAGCCCTTGCGCCGCCTTTCTGGGATATTTAACAACGGTGTTAAATATATATTGACTCCCGCCGGTTGGCTACTGTACAAATCTGATCCCGTGGTCAGCAAGCGAAAACAGTTGTCGTCAGTCTTTGCGGCTTTGGCTGATCCCACGCGGCGGCGCATTTTGGAACGCCTGTCCAAGCGTGAGGAATTTCGGGTCACCGAACTTGCCATGCCATTTCGCATCTCGCTCCCGGCAATCTCGAGGCACCTCCGCGTTCTGGAGAACGCCAGGCTCGTGCAGCGTAGGCGCAACGGCCGGGAGCACTTGTTCCGAGCGCGGTCAGGAGGCCTGAAAGAGGTCCAAGGCTGGATCGTCCATTGCGTGGCGGGCTGGGAGTTCAGTTTCGACAGCCTCGACGAATTGCTGAAGAGCGAACAGAGGAGGTACAAATCATTATGAAGTCTGAAGTCACAATTAAGGGTCATGGGATCGAGATCACACGGTTCTTTGACGCTCCCCGGGATCTCGTATTTAGCTACTGGAAGCAAGCGGAGAAGCTACAAAGGTGGTCCGGCTGTAAAGAGGCAAAGAACTGCCAGATCCAAATGGATTTTCGCGTGGGCGGCTCCTTTAAGCAGAAAATGCATATCACGGGCGCGGGCGACTTCTCGATCGAGGGCCAATACGACGAGATCATTGAACCAGAGCGCATCTCCTATCACGTTGACTTGGGGGGCGCTGTTAATCGGGTGTTGGTGGAGTTTTTCGAACAGGAGAAGCGAACTAAGGTAGTTCTGACTCACGAGGGGCTACCCCAACAATTTTGCAAATTCATTTCTCAGGGCACCACGGAATCGCTGGACAAACTCGACCGGATGTTGGATGGCGTCGCAGTGTGAAACTTTATGAGCCCTCAAAAAAAGAGTCCTGTCCCCGCAGAGAAAATAGCACTGTACGAAAAGCTACTCGCCAAGATTCCTGGGATTGAAAGGAACGGGGCAGACAACCCGTACACTTCCCTTAACGGCAATATGTTTTCGCTGCTGCTAAGTCCGACAGGGAGGATGGCCCTTAGGCTTTCGACGGATGAGCGCGAACAGTTTCTGAAGAAGTACAAGACTACGCTGTTTGAAGCCCACGGAGCGGTGATGAAGGAATACGTCACCGTTCCTGATGCACTGTTGAGGAACACGAGGGAACTGCAGAAGTACCTGGCATTGAGTTATGCCTATGCCAAGACCTTGAAGCCCAAAGCCGCGAAGAAGAAACACTAAACTGCGTCCCCGCCTCAACGCTACCTATCAAGTACCTCATTTGCTCTTCATCCGAGACTCTCGGTTGCCGTTCACCTTGGGCCCCTGACGACACAGCGGACAAATTACCAGGGTCGCTTACCTTCGGCTGATCTTCCGCAAGTTCTCGCGATTGCGCGAGATACTCTCTAACAAGCGCAGGGACAATTACACGGTCAATAAAGTCCTTAAGCCGGGGCGCGAGTCGCGATCCATCCTCTTTTGAGAGTTCGTCGTCGGCCATGTATGCTCCTCAACTGCCACCTGTATCGCCGAGACACTCATATAAAGGTCTACAAGACCGTTGTAGATAGCGCCCCTGCTTGGGAGGCAGGAGCGAAACCACCAAAAGGAGGAACACCTGCTGTGGAAGCAGGTGCTCGGCCGAGATCGCCACAAATGGATTGAAAAGATTGGTGGACGTGGCGGGACTCGAACCCGCGGCCCCCTGCTTGCAAAGCAGAGCTGGTAAAACACTAAATGCTTTGTCTGGTGTCGCTTACACGGAAACTGACAAAATTTTCGCTCTCTCAAATGTCCCGAAGTTGTCCCGAACTCGCCCCAAGGAGCAGCGCTGGATCGC
>WNFO01000593.1_pt1 | contig 31371 bp, 23 predicted proteins | sample 5400251 | NCBI WGS metagenome assembly WNFO01 (sample SAMN13153354, study PRJNA577476) | soil metagenome | isolation source: 100 cm saprolite under Madrone tree | place: USA:California | collected 2016-06-14
TCCAATGCGGCCAATGCTGCATGTACCAGCCAATCCACGTCGGCAGCGGACCGTTCTGGTAATACTCGTCGAGGGCCGTGAAGTTCCGCCATTGCGCATCGCCGCCCATGATCTTCGCCACGCCCGATTCGAAATAAATTCGGAAGCATTCCCAAACCAGCAAGAACAAGCTCGCGCGCGATGCCTTGCTGTCCTCACCCCAGCCCGGCCGGAATCCAGCCGGCGCGAAAAACAAGGAAATGAATCCCGCTTCGAGCAGCATTCCATCGGATTGATAAGCGGAAAAATCCTGTGCTGCACTCACGAACGAGAGAAAGCAAACGAAACAAATTGCCAGCATGCCGCGCGGCCAAAAATTCAACACCAGCAGCACCGAGGCGATCATTCCCGCCCAGCAAATTCCCGTGAGCATGTGCGCGCCGCTGGAAAACCACAGCAGCGTCGGCGCATACCAGTAACTCGCGTGTCCGAACCGCTCGGCTAGCGCTTGCAGATATTCACTGGCAGGAAGAATCCCGTGCGGCCCGATCAATCCGCGTACTTGAAAGGTCAATGAGAAAAATGCGGAATAATAGATCAGGCCTAGAATACGCAGAAAAATCCAGCGGGGAAGCAGGCGGTTTGAAGCGCCGTGTTCCGAATCAAACAGCCAGCGCAATGCGGACACAAGTAACCAGGCGCTCATCGGCCGCCATTATAGCGGCCTAAATTTGGCCGTGCGTTAGTTTCCGATTGTACGACTCATCAGGAGTAGACCGCTACCGACGGAGAAACATTGGATGTATAGTTCGGAGACCAAACTGTCATCGTACTTGAAGGAAGACCTTTCGCGCCGAAAGGAGGTCATGGTGAATCCGCGATCTCGGCTCGCCACTTTCTCTCTGCTGTTGCTATTCGCTGCCTTCTTTGTTTTTCGGCCCCTGAGTGCCACTGACGAACGAGCCGCTGGCCGGCCTCTCGCAGAGTGGCTCCCTGCACACAATTCGGAGAAGCTCCAGCAGGCCGCCCAGCCCGGCCAGACTGCCGACCTGCAATCTCCCACGGACGAGAGCAGCCCGCTCTTTCCCGTCCGAGAGCACGGAAAGATGGGCTACATGGACAAGACCGGCAAGGTAGCCATCCCGCCGCAGTACCACGTTGCCCTTCCATTCTTTGAAGGGCTGGCTCAGGTTTGGGCCGACGTCGGCGGAAGAAAACTGGGTTATATCGACAAGGCCGGCCACGCGATCATCCCGCCACAGTACCCTTTCACCGATAGATTCTCCGAAGGCCTGGCGGCCGTGAAGGCCGGGGACAAATGGGGCTACATCGACAAGACTGGCAAGATGGTCGTCACCTCGCAATATGACTTTGCTAAACCATTTAGTGAAGGACTGGCGGCCGTAGCAGTCGGCGGCAAATGGGGCTACATTGACAAGACCGGACAGTTGGTCATCCCGTCACAGTTCTCTGATGCCTATCGATTCTCCGAGGAGCTGGCAGCCGTAAAGGATAGCGGGAAATGGGGCTACATCGACAAGACCGGTAAAAAGGTAATCCCGTCTCAGTACGGAGTTGCCTATCAGCACGTCGAAGGGCTGGCAGCGGTGATGACCGGCGGCAAATGGAACTACAGCTGCCAATGTTTCTACGGCGGGAAATGGGGTTTTATTGACAAAACCGGACAGATGGTCATCCCGCCGCAGTTCTCCGACACATTTGGATTCTCCGAAGGGCTGGTGGAGGTCGAAGCTGGCAAGAAATGGGGCTACATCGACAAGACTGGGCAGATGATCATCGCACCACAGTACGACATGGCCACTAAACACTCCGGAGGCCTGGCGGGCGTGAAGGTCGGCAAGAAATGGGGCTTTATTGACAAGGCAGGACAAATGGCTATCCCGCCTCAGTACGACGAGATCGGCCCTTTCTCCGAAGGGCTGGCGGAGGTGAAGGTGGGAGGCAAATGGGGCTACATCGACAAGACCGGGAAGTATGTTTGGGCGCCGACGAAGTGAAACATTGCGGCTCCGGCTGTTGCGTCAGTAGCTGGAGCCCTCGGACGCCGATCCTGCGAACTCGAAAACTGACTAGCCGCTCATCACTCGCCATTATAGCGGCTAAATTTCAATACTCTCCCGCGCGTTGACTTTTCTCCACGCACACCCTAGCATTTTAAGTTCACCCGCGGCCGTCACTCGCTCCTGCACAGCCGCAATTTCAGTCACGCCTACTCGGAGGAAGTAATGCCCATTAAGGTCGGCATCAACGGCTTCGGTCGCATCGGTCGCAATATCATGCGCACCGCGCTCGATGACAAGGACATTCAGTTCGTCGCCGTCAACGACGTTACCGACGCGAAGACTCTCGCGCACCTTCTGAAGTACGACTCGGTCCTCGGCAATCTGCGGCACAAGGTGACGCATACCGAAGACTCCATCGCCGTGGAAGGGAAGAGCTTCAAGGTTTTCAAGGTGAAGGATCCCGCCGAAATCAATTGGGCTTCTGTCGGAGCAGACATCGTAGTTGAATCCACTGGTCTCTTCACGAAAGGCCCCGAAGCGAAAAAGCATCTCCGCGCGCCGGTGAAAAAGGTCATCATCTCCGCGCCCGCCGATGGTCCCGATGCGACATTCGTCCTCGGCGTGAACGACAAAACTTACGACCCTGCGAAACATCACGTCATTTCGAACGCTTCTTGCACCACTAATTGCCTTGCTCCGGTGGCTAAGGTCTTGCAAGACACTTTCGGTATCAACAGCGGCACAATGACCACCATCCACTCCTACACCAACGATCAGAAGCTCCTTGACCTGCCGCACAAGGACCTGCGCCGCGCCCGCGCCGCGGCCATCAACATGATTCCTAGTTCCACCGGCGCAGCCAAGGCGCTACACCTCGTCATTCCAGAACTGAAAGGCAAGCTCGACGGCTACGCCATGCGCGTGCCCACGCCCAACGTCAGCGTCGTGGACCTCACCGTTTTCGTTGACAAGCCTGCGACCAAGGAGTCCGTCAACGCCGCCCTGAAAGCCGCTGCCAGCGGCCCGATGAAGGGCATCCTCGGTTACACGGAGGAGGAACTCGTCTCCGCCGACTTCAAGGGCAATTCGAATTCGTCCATCGTCGATTCCGAGTACACCAAGGTTGTCGGTGATCGCTGCGTGAAAGTTCTGGCCTGGTACGACAACGAGTGGGGCTACTCCTGCCGCTGCCGCGACCTCATCAAGCTCCTGGCGTCAAAATTTTGAGGAAGTGGCGAGTGGTTAGTGACGAGTGGCGAGCAAAGGCGTCATTCACTAGCCACTCGTCACTCGCCACTTCTTAAACCATGAACAAGCTGACCATCAACGACCTCGACCTTCGCGGAAAGCGCGTCTTCATCCGCGTGGACTTCAACGTCCCGCTCAAGGACGGCGCGGTTACCGACGACACCCGTATCCGCGAAACGCTTCCGACACTACGCCTTGCGATTCAAAAAGGTGCGCGCCTCGTTCTTGCTTCGCATCTGGGCCGCCCCAAAGGGGGCCCCGATCTGAAATATTCCCTGACGCCTGCCGCGAAAAAGCTGCAAGAACTTCTCGGCAATCCGGTGGCCTTTGCGCTCGATTGTGTCGGCCCCGGCGCCGAAGGCCAAAGCAAAGCCCTGCGCGACGGTGAAGTACTCGTTCTTGAAAATGTCCGCTTCCATCCGCTTCCGTTGTCGGCATCACCCGCTTTGTGAAGCAAGCCGCCGCAGGCCTGCTGATGGAAAAGGAGCTGGCCTATCTCGGAAAAGCGGTCACTAATCCAATGCGCCCCTTCGTTGCGATTCTTGGCGGCGCGAAAGTCAGCGACAAAATCGAAGTCGTCGAAAATCTCATGAAAATTGCCGACGCCATGCTCATCGGCGGCGGCATGGCTTATACATTTCTCAAGGCTGAAGGCCAGCCCATCGGCAAGTCGCTGGTCGAAGACGACAAGCTCGACCTCGCCAAGCGTCTCCGCGTCGAAGCTCAGCAAAAAAAATTCGCTCTGCTTCTTCCTGTCGATCACGTTGTTGGCGCCGAATTCAAGCCGGACACCGCCACGCAAACCGTCTCCGTCTCCGCAACCCCCGACGGCTGGATGGGCCTCGACATCGGTGCCAAAACGATAGACACCTATCGCCAGAAAATTGCTTCAGCCAAAACCATTGTCTGGAATGGCCCCATGGGCGTGTTCGAAATGCCCGCGTTTGCGAAAGGCACGCTCGAAATAGCTAAGGCTGTCGCCGCCGCCACCAGCGCTGGCGCTACCTCCATTGTCGGTGGCGGTGATTCCGTCGCCGCCGTCCATCAATCCGGCGTTGCGAACCAGATTTCTCACATCTCCACTGGCGGCGGAGCCTCGCTCGAATTTCTCGGCGGACGCAAACTTCCAGGCGTCGAAGCCCTCACCAACAAATGATTCCCCTTCTTCTCTGCGAACCCTCTCCGTTCGGCGCCTGCCCCGGCCCGGTCGGGGCGTCTCTGCATTATCTTTTTCTTTCTTTTCTCCGGAGGCTCACATGCGACGCCGCGTAATTGCCGGCAACTGGAAAATGTACAAGACGCTTGCGGACACCCGCGCGTTTTTCTCCTCATTCCTCCCGCTCGTTGCCAACACAAAACACTGTGACATTGTCGTAGCGCCGCCATTCACAGCGATCTCGACAGCGTTCGAATCGGCGAAAGGGTCCGCCGTCGCCATCGCCGGCCAAAACGTCTCCTGGAGCAAGGAAGGCGCTTTTACCGGCGAAGTTTCCGCCCACATGCTCGCCGAGGCCGGCTGCCGCTACGTCATTATCGGCCACTCCGAGCGCCGCAAGCTCTTTCGCGAGACGGACGACAACGTCGCCAAGAAAACCTTGATCGCTCTGGAAAGCGGCCTCACTCCCATCGTTTGCTTGGGAGAAACCCAAGAGGACCGTGACGCTGGCCTTACGGAAAAGATCCTCACCCGCCAATTCGCAGGTGGCCCTGGCGCGTTGACCCCGGAGGAATTCTCCCGTATTCTGATTGCATACGAGCCGGTTTGGGCTATTGGCACGGATCGCACGGCGACCCCGGAAATTGCCGCCGAGGCGCATCGGTTGGTCCGGCGCTGCGCGGGAGCGAAGTTTTCCGTTCGCCACGCCTCCGCCCTCCGAATTCTCTATGGCGGCAGCGTCAAGCCCGACAATATTCAGGGATTGATGGCGCAGGAGGAATTGGATGGCGCGCTGGTGGGCGGCGCGAGCCTGGACCCGAAGTCGTTCGCTGCGCTCGTAAATTTCAAGTAACGTCGGCCTTTGGGTCCGGTATTCGTTGTAGCGGCGGGTTTGTCCCGCCAATCTCTAGTCTTAAGTCTTAGAGTGAGGTTTCGAAATGCCTGGTTGGATGAAGTGGGGCGTGGCACTACTGATCGGCGCTGGAATTATCGTTCTGGGCTGGAGACTGGCCGATTCGCGTTGGTTTTTCTGGTTGTTGCGGACATTTTTCGTTGCCAATTGTCTTGTGTTGATTATCGTCGTCTTACTTCAGAGCGGCAAAGCGGCCGACCTTGCCGGTGCTTTTGGCGGCGCGGGCAGCCAGACCGCCTTTGGTCCGCGCGGCGCGGCGAACGTGCTTTCAAAGGCCACCACCTGGTGCGCCGTCATGTTCATGCTGTGCGCTTTCGCCATGGTGCTGCGCACGGATAAAGCCGTAGGCCAGGGCAGCTCCGTGCTCGAAAAGGTTTCGCAACCGGCGCCCAAGCCCGCCCCTGCCACAACTCTGCCAACTCATGGGGCAACGCCAACGACGACGCCATCAACTACACCTGCGACAACGCCCTCCACCTCTCAGCCCGGCACGCAGCCTGCTTCGCAGCCGCCGGCAAGTCCTTCAACAACTCCTGCGACGCAGCCCGGGACACAGCAACCCAACCCGAAACCTGCTTCGCAACCAGCTCCGGGTCAGCCGAAAAAACCGTAGCGGCTGTGTAGGGACGGTCTTCTCAAGCCAGCCGCATGGCTCGGCTAACTTTCCAACCACCCGTTTGACAGCCTTCTCCATTGCCTTTACGATGGATATTATCGCGGTCGTGGCGGAACTGGCAGACGCACTAGCTTGAGGTGCTAGCGCCGCAAGGCGTGGAGGTTCGAGTCCTCTCGACCGCACCAAAATTTCCGCATGAGTTTTTGTTTATCCCATTCAGTCGCGCGCCCGTGTGATCTCGATCGTTCGGGCATGTCCAAGTTCACAACGGTCGTGATTTCCGGCGTGATCTTGGCAATTCTAATTGCCTCACCGGTCTGCTCAGCGCAATCCACTCCGTCTTCCGCCCTCCCCGAAAAAGTCATAATCGACACCGATATCGGCGATGACATCGACGATGCTTTCGCCGTGGCCCTGGCTCTTCGCAGCCCCGAACTCCAAATCCTCGGCGTTACAACTACTTTCGGTGACACCGAAACTCGCGCTAGGCTCCTCGACCGCTTTCTCGCCGAAGCCGGCCACACAGAAATCCCCGTAGCGGCTGGCGTTCCCATGCCTCCCAGAGGCACCTTCACGCAGCGCCGCTACGCCGAATCCGGCCGCTTCGCCAAGCCCTCCCACCCCGACGCCGTCGCCTTCCTCCTGGACCAAATCCGCCGCAACCCGGGCCAAATCACGCTGATCGCCATCGGCCCCCTGATGAACGTCGGCGCCGCCATCGACAAGGACCCCGCCACCTTCCGGAAACTCAAGCGTGTCATCATGATGGGAGGTTCGATCAAGCGCGGCTACGGTGACCTCGGCTATGGGCGTCCCATGCCTCCGCAGCCGGAATGGAACATCCTCAACGACATCCCCTCCGCACAAAAGCTCTTCGCGGCCGGCGTGCCGCTCTTCGTCATGCCTCTCGACTCTACTCAACTGAAGATGGACGAGGTCAAGCGCGCCTTCCTCTTTAGCCAGGGAACTCCGATCACCGACGCTCTCACGCTCCTCTACCACCAGTGGGGCCAGGAAACCCCCACGCTTTTCGATCCCATGACTATCGCCTTCCTGGTCAACCCTACTCTCTGCCCCGTCGAGCCGATGCACATCCGTGTCGACGAAAAAGGTTTTACGCGCCCCGATCCGGGCCAACCCAGCGCCCCCAGTCCCCCTAACATCCAGGTCTGCCTCGACTCCAATCCCGACGCCTTCTTCCGTTTCCTTCTCCCGCGCCTTGCAGCTCGCTAGAGCCGAGATAGTCCCCGCTACACCCCGGGTGTTTTGTGCAAAGAGTGCGGAAATACCCAAAAGCAAAAAAAGGGGTGATCTCCGCAGGTGCCAAAAATCCAAAGGAGCGTGCAAGAATATGAAAGGAAAGAGGATATGCCGTCAGAGCGCCCATTCCCATTTTGGGTCGGGCGTTCAACTATTTCGACGGACTCTATATTTAGAGGGCGCCCTCTGGCCCTTTTGATTAGGTGGCACGATCCACCTACAGAAGCGGAGGAAAGTGCAACTTCGATTTCTACTAGCCATCCTACTTTTTGCCGTGTGTAGCACCGCAGCCATGGGGCGTCCTTCCAACAAGATTAACAGTCTGAACCAAGTGCATGCTTCTCTCGGTGATTTCGGAAACGAAAATGAGAAGGGCTTTGGACTTTTCCTACTTGGGGTCATGGCGTTTCCGGTCATTCTGATCTGCTCCTATGAGCTCTGCAGGTCCTTGCGCGTACGGCAACCCGTCACAGTTGGAAGCTTCCTTCCTCTGCCCACCGTGAACCGGTCTCTAGTGTTCCGTGACGTTGGAATTATTCATGAAGCGGAGCGAGAAGATTCTGTGCTCAGCCCCAGTAAGGGTGTAATTTGGAACGCCGTTTGCCCGTGAGACGGTAGCTCATCTGTCACGGGACGTCGTCGCGCCCGGTTAGTCCGGAAGGCGAATACTCCCATCCTAATCCGCTGCATCGAGCGTGACTAGACTCATACGCTGTTCCATCTTGGCCCCTCCTCAGCCGGGCAGTGTGCAGCGTAGCCACCGCAAAGCAAACTTACCCAGAAAACTGAATTGACCTGTATCGAAAGGTTGAATCCTGCGCGTTCGCTTGCCTTTTCCGCGGTGATGTATTCTATTTGTCCCGCGGATTGGGCAAGGTCGCCACGAAGGCGCAACAGTACTGCGCTCATGCAAGGAAGCTCGAATTACATGGCTACAGACCATAGCGGAACAAACCACGACGGATCGCCGCACGGCGGGTTTCTGTCTCACTATGTTTTCAGCACTGACCACAAAGTGATCGGGCTTAACTACCTTTGGTTGGCGCTGTTCAGCGTTTTTCTGGGCATGGCCATGTCGCTGCTCATCCGAATCCACTCGGTTTGGCCGGGAGTGCATCTGCCGTTCCTCTCGGGCCTCGGCGATTCGCCAGATCATTTTGCCGCGCTCACCACGCTGCATGGCTCGTTGATGGTTTTTCTGGTGCTTACGGCCGCGCCGCAGGCCGGCTTCGGAAACTATTTTCTGCCGCTGCAAATTGGGGCGCGCGAAATGGCTTTCCCCAAGCTGAACCTGCTCGCGTTCTGGGCTACAGTAGCCTCGTTCCTGGGATTGACGATCACGTTTTTAATTCTAGCTTACACAGCCATCACGCTCTGGATTGTCAGTGTCGCGATCTTCTGCACCGCATCACTCGCCAACGCGCTCAATTGCAGCGTAACCGTCATCGATCTGCGCGGGCAGGGAATGACGCTGCCTCGGCTGCCCCTGACCGTGTGGGCCTGGTTCATCAACGCCATCCTGGGCATGCTGATTTTCAGCATTCTGCTGGCGGCCTGCGTCTGCTTGCTTTCAGATCGGATCTTGAGCACGCATTTTTTCTCGGTGATGAATTTCGTCGCCAATCAGCCGGCCGGTGCCATCGCCACCGCGGTTCCCGTCCTGTGGCGGCGACTCTTCTGGTTTTTCGCCCAAGGTGAGGTCTACGTCGCTATGCTTCCATGCTTTGGCCTGATCACGCATTTAATTTCAACGTTTTCCCGCAAGCCGGTTTGGCGGGAGCGCTTTGTCGTTCTCGCGCTGTTCGGCATGGGCGTTTTCGGTTTTTGCGTTTGGGGCCAGCACATGTTTTCCAGCGGCATGAATCCTTTCTCACCCCTAGTCTTTTCGCTGCTGGCTTCTTCGCTGGGAGTGCCGGCCACGATCCTGCTGATCAGTTGGATCGAGACGTTGTGGGATGCGCGCGTGCGGCTCAACACCGCGATGCTTTTCGCGCTCGGCTTCATCTCTCTTTTTCTCTCCGGCGGACTCTCGGGAATTTTTCTGGCGCGGCACGATCTTGCCAGTCCGGCCGTTAGCGAGGATTTCGTCACCGGCCATTTCCATCTTGTCATGGGTGTGGCGGCGACGTTCGCAATTCTGGGAGCGCTGTTTTTTTGGTTTCCCAAAATGTTTGGCCGCCGGCTGAACGAGTCGCTCGGCAAAATTCATTTCTGGCTGACCTTTGCCGGCGTCTACTGCGTCTTCATGCCTATGCATTGGCTTGGCTTGATGGCGCATTCGCGCGTTTCGTCTGCAAATGGTCTAGCCTCCGTCGCCGCGGCCGGTTCTTCGATTCGCAACTTCATAACCGGCGCCATTCTTCTCACCGCGCTCGCGCAAGGGCTCTTCCTGGCCAATTTTCTCTGGAGCCTCTTCCGCGGAGAGAGAGTGTTGGAAAACAACCCATGGCGCGCGACCATACTCGAATGGACCGTTTCTTCGCCGCCGCCCACTGATGATTTTGGGCCGAGCGACCCGGTGGTGTATCGTGGGGCTTACGAATTCAGCGTGCCGGAAGTGGCCGAAGATTTCGTGCCGCAGCACTTCGCTGCAGGGCAGGTGGTCAAGGCTCGCGAATCCGGCGAGTAATGTTAAGAGTTTTCGGAGAATAGAGAACATCGCCATGCCGGGAACAACCGCAACTCCGGACATCGAGATCATCGTCGAAGATATCGGCGGCGGAGGAGGCAGCTTGCCTCCGTCGTTCGGCGGAGGTGATGACGGAGACGGCGGCAGCGACGACGGCGAGCGCCGCCACAAGTGGCCGGCGTCGCCCAAACGCTACTCGACTGCGATTGCGATTGGCATCGTTGCCATTTTGATGTTCTTTATGGCCCTGGCGAGCGCTTTTATCGTTTTGCGGAGCAGCAGCCGCGTGTGGGTCACAGTGCATCTCCCGCCCGTTCTTTGGGCCAACACCTGCGTCCTTCTCGCAAGCAGTTTCACCCTGGAAGCGGCACGGCGGAGGCTGTCGCTCGCGGACGTGAGGGGATTTCGTAAATTTTGGATGTTTACTACAGTCTTAGGATTTTTGTTTGTTGCTGGACAATTGATTGCGTGGCGGCAGCTTGTGGCGCAAGGCATTTACATCGCCAGCAATCAGGCCGGCAGTTTCTTTTACATTTTCACGGGCGCGCATGCAGTGCATCTTCTGGGCGGAGTTTGCGCACTGTTGTACGTTTTGGCGCGCAAATTTAAAGAGACGAGTGTCTCGCGTTCAACGGCCGCGGAAATCGCTTCCTATTACTGGCATTTCATGGACGGACTTTGGGTTTTCCTGCTGGCGCTGCTTTACCTGGGCAAGTGAAATTCGGATCTTCGTGAATTTAACATTTTAGAAATTCTGCGATCGTCTCCACCACGCGCGCGATTTGCTCCTTGCGCAATTCGGGATACATCGGCAGCGAAAGCACTTCTTGCGCGGCGCGCTCGGCATGGGGGAAATCACCGGGCCTGTGACCAAGCGCGGAGTACAGCGGCTGAAGATGCAGCGGGTAAGGATAATAGACGGTGCTGCCAATTTTTCGCTCGCTCAGGAATTTGCGGAGAGCATCGCGCTGTTCGATTCGAGTGGCGTACTGGTGGTAGACGTGTTCGAAACCCTCGGGCGCGAGCGGGGGCATCACGCCGGTGACATGCGAGAAGAGACGGCTGTATTCGGCGGCGTGCGACTGGCGGGCGCGCTGCCAATTTGATAGATGACGCAACTTGACGCGCAAAATGGCGGCCTGCATTTCATCGAGCCGGCTGTTCCAGCCCGGCTCGCTGCTCAGATATTTTTCCGCCTGGCCATGATTGCGCAGCGTTCGAACGCGACCGGCTAATCCCGCTGAATTCGTCACGACCATTCCCGCGTCACCGTAGGCGCCCAAATTTTTCGTGGGATAAAAACTGAGGCAGGCGGCGTCGCCGAGAGAGCCAGTGCGCCGGCCTTTGTAAAACGCGCCGATAGCCTGCGCGTTGTCCTCGATGACCGGCAACTTGCGCGCTTTTGCAAATGCGAGGATAGGATCCATGTCCGCTGAGAGGCCGTAGAGATGGACGACGACGATGGCGCGAGTTCGCGGCGTTACGCGGCGCCCGAGCTCGGAGGGATCGATATTGTAGGTATCCGGCCGGATGTCAGCGAAAACGGGCTTTGCGCCAAGAGCGCTGACGGCGCTTCCCGTGGCCACAAATGTGAACGGCGGGAGGAGGACTTCGTCACCAGCCTGAACACCGCACGCGCGCAAGGCCAAGATCAGCGCATCCGTTCCGGAAGCAACTCCGACACCGTGAGCGACGCCGCAGAGTTTGGCGATTTCTTCTTCCAGCGCGGCGCCTTCGCGCCCCAGGACAAATTGTTGTGAGGCCATCACGCGCTCGACGGCGGTTCGAATTTCACTGCCGATGGAGGCGTACTGTGCGGCAAGATCGAGCTGCGGCACAGGATCAAAGGTCGAGGGAATCTGAGGATGTGAGGTCATAGCTTCGGTGCGCGTCCAGTATACGTCAATTGGGTCTTAGGTTCGGGCGCGGCAGGACTGCAAGCTGGCTTGAGGAAGGCGCTCGTCGGCAGAGGGTGGCCCGACAACGAAAGCAAAAACGCTGGTCTGAAGACCCGCCACTACAAATACCGCTGTGCCCGTATAATGATGCGGCTTCAAAATGTTTGCAAAACGCACCAATTGGGATTTGACGCCGAACCGGCTGAGCGTAGCGCTGGCGATGCATCGCGCGGCCGGAAAACCGTTGATCGATTTGACTGTTTCGAATCCCACCGAGTGCGGATTTGAATACGATAGTTCCGCCATTCTCGATGCGCTGAGGACTCCGGCGGTGCTATTGTATGAGCCCAATCCGAAGGGGCTGGAATCCGCCCGGCGCGCGGTCGCGGCCTATTACGCTGCGCGGAACGACGACGTTTCGGCTGAGGATATTATTCTTACCACGAGCACCAGCGAAGCGTATTTCTACGTGTTTCGAACGCTTTGTAATCCGGGCGAGGAGCTGCTGATCCCTTCACCGAGTTATCCGCTGTTCGATTTTCTGGCGGACATACAAGACGTCAGCCTGGTGCGCTATCCCCTTTTTTACGGCCACGAATGGCAGATCGATTTTCATGCGATGGAGCAGGCTATCACGCAGCGCACACGCGGGGTCATCGTCGTGCATCCCAATAATCCGACGGGGAATTTCGTCAAGTCCGCGGAAATGGCGAAGCTGAATGCAATTTGTTCCGCGCGCGATATCGCCATCATAGCCGACGAAGTGTTTCTCGATTTCGCGTTCGTTGGAAGCCGGCCAGCGAGCTTCGCGGCGGACCGTGGCGCGCCGACATTCACATTGAGCGGCCTATCAAAGATTTGCGGGCTCCCGCAGATGAAGGCGGCTTGGTTGATTGCCAGCGGGCAGCAACAATGGAAAAGCGAAGCGCTGGCGCGGCTTGAAGTCATTGCGGACACGTATCTCTCCGTGAACGCGCCCGTGCAATTAGCGATCCCGGGATTTCTCGAACAGCGCCACGTTTTCCAGAAACAGGTGATATCGCGCGTGCGGCGAAATCTAGCAGAGCTCGACCGCCAGTTGGCATCGCATAGGGTTTGCAGCCGCCTGGCGGTGGAAGGCGGTTGGTGTGCCGTCGTGCGAGTCCCTGTGACGCACTCCGATGAGGAGCTGGCGATCGGACTACTGCATACATACGGCGTGTACGCCCATCCGGGCCTCTTTTACGATTTTCCATCGGGTGGTTATCTCGTCGTGAGCCTCATCACGGCCGAAGAAAACTTTTCGCAGGGCATAGAGCGAGTGTTGGCCTACCTGGATTGACTATTCTTTTTTTCTAGGTGGGATGAATGATCCGCCGTTTCGAGACGGTTTTTCAGCGCAGGCGGCCGGGAGGATCGGCGGGGGAAGGCATCGCTGCCGATTTGGCGTTACTCGAGGAATTGGCAGTGACGTGTACGGGAGCTGGCTGGGGGATGCCTGCTCCAGCATTTAGCTCAAGGTGGTCTTTGGCGCACGCAGGGCAGTAGCCTTTGCCGGTGTCCTCATCGCGCAGGCTGGCGAGCTCGTAGCATCCGCAGATGCAATCGCAGTAACCAGTTTCCGACGCGGTCTTGATGGGGACAAGCGCCATAATGTGGGAATCATACGGTCTCGCTCGATGCGGCGCAAGGGGTGAAGGGCATGATACACGATTGCGTCTGCATCGGAAGGAGTACACAGCAAGCTGGGACGCGGAGTCGGGTGGAATCCCTCTCATACTCATAGAACGACAACGACGAATTGGGCGAAGAATGGCGGGAGAAACCCGCCGCTAGAGGTTCTTCAAATGGGCCAAGCGGAACGGTGAGCCAAGGTTCTCCCGTAGGTCCAGCCAATGTTTTTCCGGAATGGTCAAAAAGACCTCGACGACCTTTGGGTCAAATTGGCTGCCGGAGCAACGTTTGATCTCTTCGCGGGCGTGGGACATCGGCAGGGCTCTGCGATAAGGACGGTCGCTGATCATGGCATCCAGCGAATCCGCAACCGTAAATATGCGCGCTCCCAGAGGAATTTGCTCACCCTTCAATCCGCGGGGATAGCCGGAACCGTCAAAAAACTCCTGGTGGGCGAGGACGATTTCTGCGGCGTCGCGCAGAAACGGGATGCGAATCAGCATGTGGTAGCCGATTTCGCAGTGTTCGCGCATTTTCCTTTTTTCCGCTTCATCGAGGGGGCCGGGCTTGCGCAGGATGCTGTCTGGGATAGCCATCTTGCCAATATCGTGGAGGAAAGCTGCACGCGCCAGAATGGGCAGATACGCGTCTGGCACGGGCATGCATCTCGCGATGGATATACAAAAGGCGGTAACGCGCTGGCAGTGGCCTTCGGTTTCGGCATCCTTCAAGTCCAGGGCGCTGCCGAGGGCCTCAAGCGTGTCGTCGTAGGACTGCTCGAGCTCCACGTGCTTCGCGGTGAGCTGCGCGGTGCGCTCCTCGACCAGTTGTTCAAGGTTGCGCTGGTAGTTTCGGTTTTCGATGATCAGCCGGCGGTGTTGCAGTGCGCGCCCAACGCCCAAAAAGAGCTGATCCTTCTCGAACGGCTTCAGGATGTAATCATAGGCCCCGCGGCGAATCGCTTCGAGGGCCGTGGAAATGTCATGAATCGCTGTAACCATGATCACCGGCACTTCCGGATCGTATTGACGCATCCATTCCAGCAACCGGATGCCGTCCATCTCCGGCATAATCATGTCGCTCAAGACAAGGTCGGGAGTTGCCTTTTTGACCTGGTCCTGCGCAACGCGGCCGTTGTGTACGGCCGTGCAGTGATAGCCTTTTGATTCAAGCATGGTCGAAACGACCTCTCGAATCGCCTCCTCATCGTCCACGACGAGTATGTTTTCCATCTCCAATGGTTTGCCCCCACTAGGCATTATATGTGACGGCACACATAAATGGGGATGCTCTTGCCCAGTCAGAAAATAGCGTGTTAGCGTCAGTGAAGGGTCATCAGTCAGAGTTTCCCGCCGTCCGAAGCAAGCTTTGCGGCAGCACGAGCACCGCAGTGACGGCATTCCCAGCCTGGGAGCGGGGCACATGCTGCTGCAGAATCAAGGGTTGCTTGGGATCGCATTCTTCGAAGCGACTGCCGCTCTCATTTTGTTGGTCCTCTTTCTTCTATTCCGCAGTGATCGACCGGGGGGATATTTCCGTTTTTGGCTTATCGGGTGGTGTTTCTTTGCTTTCTCTTCGTTATGCGAAGTGGCGCTGCTGATTCGTCCGCTTCCAGGACTGCATCTGACGAGCGTTTTGGTGCAAGCCGCCGCTTTAATTCTCTTCTTGGTAGCTGTATTGCACCTCGCGGCGGCCCCTGAGCGGCGAATATGGTCGCCGATCCCGTGGACCGGCTTAATCCTAGTGGTCATCTACTCCATTGAACGAAGGGGCCCGCAACGGGTTGCGTCTCTTCATTGGGAAACGGCCATTATCGAAACCGCGATTTGCCTGGTTGCCGGCGGGATGATGTGGAATGCGAAGATGTCGCACCGCAGCCACGGCGCGCAACTTCTTGCAGGGATTTTTTTGTTAAAGGGATTGCATGGGATGGACTATCCGCTGTGGCTGGTCAGTCCCCTCTTTCTGCTGCGCGTCGCGTTCGACCATCTCCTGGGAGTGGCACTGGGAATCGCCATGGTGGTGGTGGTTCTGGAAGGTGCGCGCACACGCAGCGAAGAATTGAATGACAAGATGCGCCGGCTGACGCTCTTGACGGCGGCGAGCACACAGACGCTTTCCGTCCAGGAAGTGATTGACCAAGTGCTGTCTCATCTGGTCGAAAGTCTTGGGGCGACACACGGCATCGTGCGCCTGAAAGAAGGCGAAGGAAATTCGGCACAGATGGTGGCTCGCGCATCAGTGGGATTTGACAAGGGCTACCTGACCCGGTACGCCCGACTCTCATCAATGGAGCCGTGGGCACAACGCCTAATGAGCGGAGATCGCCAGTTTCTGGAGTCCTATAAGGAGTGGGATCCCACGGCTCGAAAAAGAGCGGACGAAGCCGGGTTGGCGAGGCTGGTTATTCTGCCGCTTCCAGGCAAGCAAGGGCCATTGGGAGCCATCGCCGTTGGTTCGACGCGCCAAGGGCGGTTTCACCCGGATGAGTTGGCTTATCTCGTCAACATCGCGAACTTGCTCGGCTTGACGCTGCAGAACGTGCGTCTGTTTGAACAAGTCACCACCGTGCAGCGTCAATGGGAGTACACGTTCGATTCCATTGGCGACCCGATTCTGGTCCACGACCCCGGAGGGCGCATTCTGCGCAGCAATCAGAGGCTGAGCCAACTCCTGGGACGCGAAGGGGGCGCTCTCAACGGTCGCAGTGTCCGTGAGCTCCTTCCCGTCCAAAACGCCGCTTACAAGATTTGTCCATACTGCGAGGGAGTCGGCGGAGAAGGCGATGAGCCTGATCCGTGGCTGCCCGGCTATTTCCTGGCTTCCAATTCGACGTTTACGGATCCGAGTGGATTGCAGCTCGGAACGGTACACGTTTTGAAAGACATCACGGATCGAAAGCGCGCGGAGGAAAAGTACCGCACGCTGGTGTCCAGCGTTCAGGAAGGGGTGTTTATCTCCACGCCCCAGGGACGATTCCTGGATTTTAACGATGCGCTTCTTCGAATGACCGGCTATGAAAACCGCGATGAGCTGCTGACGGTGGACATTCCCACAGCGTTCTATGCCAATAGCTCGGATCGCGAAAGGCTCAAGCGACTCTTGCAGCAGCACGGCACGGTGGCCGACTTCGAATTCGAAATGAAGCGCAAGGACGGCGAAATACGCACCATGCTGGAGTCCTCGATTGCAATCAAGGACGCGGCGGGCAACGTTTCAGCGTATCAGGGATTCTTGCTGGACATTACCGAGCGCAAGCAGGCCGAATCCGAAATCCGGCGGCGCAATCGCGAGCTCCTAGTGTTGAATTCGATCGGGCAGACGCTGACGGAATCGCTGGACCTCAGCGATTCGCTGCATCGTACGCTAAGTCAGATGGCCGACCTTTTCAGTCTGGACACGGCCTCGCTCTACCTGTTCGCACAGGAGGGCACCGAGTTGCGGCGCGTGGTGGCGGTGGGACACCGTTCGGAATTCTCAAAGAATTTTCCGCCCGTCTCTGTTAAGCCGGAGTTGATGCAGAACATTAAGGCTGCGCACGCGACGTTTCTTTCCGTGCAAGGCTTGGCATTGCCCCGGATTTTCCACGACATCCAGGCACACGAAGAGCTGCTTGCGGCATACGTCGTCGTTTTGTGGTCCAAAGACACCGTTATCGGCGGCCTGGTCGTCGGTAGCCGCACGGCGCGGGAGTTTTCTCCGGCCGACGTGAACTTGCTCATTGCTGTGGGCAGCCAGATTTCCAGCGCCATCGAACGCTCGAATCTCTATGAAGAAGCTCGCCAGGCCTACGAAAACCTGCGCCGTACCCAGGAACAGTTGCTCCACAGTGAGAAGCTGGCAGCGGTCGGGCAGCTGATCTCCGGCGTCGCCCACGAACTGAACAACCCGCTTACTGCCATACTCGGATACAGCCAATTGTTGACCTCCAGCGGGCAGATGGGACCCCAGGGAATCGAGTATGCCGACAAGCTTTACAAGCAAGCGCAACGAACTCACCGCATCGTGCAGAATCTCCTAAGCTTTGCGCGCCAGCACAAGCCGGAGCGTGTCCCTGTGCAGATTAATCAGGCTCTCGAGGAGACTTTGGCGCTGCGTGATTATGACTTGCGCATGCACAACATCCGTGTCCATCTGGACTTGGCGGAGAATTTCCCCGTGACCTCCGCCGATCCGCACCAGCTCCAACAGGTCTTTCTGAACATGGTGAACAACGCGGTTGACGCTATCCTGGAACATTCGACCGAAGGCGATCTCTGGGTGCGCACCGCGTTTGATGGCGATCGGCTATACATCGAGTTCACGGACAGTGGACCGGGAGTGAAAGATGCTTCGCGCGTTTTCGATCCTTTCTACACTACAAAACCGGTCGGCAAAGGAACCGGTCTAGGTCTCAGTATTTGCTATGGAATCATCACTGAGCATGGGGGAACCATTCGAGTAAGGAATGTCCTGACTCGTGGCGCGTCGTTTACCATCGAGTTGCCTCATCAACCCACGGCATCACCAAGCTTCTCTTTCCCGGGTCAAGAGGCCGCTGCGGTGAGAAATGGACGAATCCTGGTGGTGGATTACGATGATTCCGTGTTGGAAGCAGTCGGGACGATTTTGCGCGCCCGCAATCATCGTGTGCAGACGGCCAGAAACATGCATGAGGCCTGTGAGGTGATTAAAAAGGAGGACTTCGATCTCGTCGTTGCGGATCTGCATGTTTCTGACGGCGCAACCGGCGGTGGATTGCGTGAATGGCTGGCCCAGCACAAACCCGGGCTTAGCCAAAGATTGATCTGGATGTGCGCCGTTGCGCCCTCCGAAGATGCAGGCGAGCACATCGCCGGGAAAGGCCGTCAGATACTTCAGAAACCCTTCAAGGCCACCGATCTCCTTGCGGCAGTGGACGAATTGCTTCTAACCAATGTCCAGGCCGCCGCGATTCATCGATGAAGCTAACGCCGCCGCAACGGCCGCGCGTTCCCCGAGTTCTTTCATTGCTGCTTCCATCCGAACGCTCAACCCGCTGACAAGGTCGCTCAATCCGTTCAACTGCGGCACTGGCACCGCACCCGCCAACAGCTTCCATCGAGTCATCTGGTATTGCCATGCAAACTTTGACGTGAGGCGCAGCCTTTCAAACTCATGTACCGCATCCAACTCCGGAGAGAGCGCCGCAATCACTCGCGCCATCTGCAAGAGGCTCTGGAAATCGTCGCGCAAAGCTGCCAGATAGGCGAGACCGACAGCGCGGCGCTCCCGGCGGACCTGGCGCAACACATCTAGCGGCGCGTTCTTCGAGAGAAACTCATGGTCTGACTTCGAGAATGCCTGCCGGATTTGCGGCAGGTATGTGATATGCCTGCGCCCACATTCATCAACCGCGCCAATGCGTGAGGAAGGCGGGGCGGGCCGTCTCGGGTTTCGAACCGACCACGCAAAAAGCAGCAGCAGCAGACCGATCAGTCCGAAGAAAGAGTAAAAAAGCAAGCTCAAGATCGATTCCTTTCCGCGCGACAGAAGTGTTCCAACTGCTCATTGAGCGCCTTCAAACGACTATTAATCTCAGGCGCGAGAGTACAATAAATGCCGGTGGACAGCATTTCCGGTTCAAATGTAGTCTCAGGTAGCCTTTGCCGTAACGCCCAATTCCAAAGCATCAGGCTCGCCACAAAGGCTAATGCTCCAAGGAGGTTCCAGAGCGCCGAATAGTCGTGCTTCCAGCCTTCCAAAACGGTATCGTTCACAACAAAAAAACACGAATAGAGGAAAAAGCCGATGGTGAGCGTGCGCACCGCGGTTTCCATCGTCACCCCATAGTGATAAGTGAACAGAAAGAAGATGACGATCACGGTGGCGATCGCCAACTCCAAGCCGCGATCGGAGTTCAACACCGCAAACTGCCAGCTGCCTTTGGCAACTGCCCAAGAGTAAAGCAGGACGACGGCTGCCGTTGCGACAAGCATGCGCCACGCCAGGGCCCAGATGCCTCGATATCTCCCCAGCACGCGACGGCAGATTTCTGCCACCGCCAGCGCCCTGGAAATGATCACAAGGCCCTGCGTGCCCCACGCGATGCGGTTAGAAAGTGGTGAGGTAAATCCCCAAATCCGGTAACTCCCGAAAAGGACGAAGCCTTGCAGTAAGTTAAAAAAGACGTAAGCAAAGAAGAAGGGAACTACCCGGTGGTTCCTGCGATAGAGAAGTGAAACAAGGAGTCCTCCGTTAAGGAAGATGGTAAGCCATAAAAGCGCGCGCTCGAAAGTAACGATCTCATTCATTACGGGCGCATACTAACATTTCCCAAACCTCTAGGTAAATAGTCAGTATGCGCCCCAGGGATAGCCAACTCACGTACTGGAACGACTGGAAGAGTTCTGGCCGCCCAGAACATGAGAAACTCCTTAGGCATTTGCTGATGGTGGTTTTGGCGGAATCGGCGGAGGCAAAGGCCAGCCGTCTGCTACGAGCGTATTTGCATTTGCTGATGGCGGTTTTGGCGGAATCGGCGGAGGCAGAGGCCAACCGTCTGCCACGAGCGTGCTTGCATTTGCTGACGGTGGTTTTGGTGGAATCGGTGGCGGCAAAGGCCAACCATCGGCGTACACCGTCCGATCGATCGTAATGGGTTTACCGGCTGAGAGGTTGACGGACCGCACAACAGGCAGTACCATCAAAATGGCTAAGGCAAAAACTGCCGTGGCAAGTGCTATTTTTTTCAAGGGTGTGACCCTCCTCGAGGGCATCATGAGGAGGGGCAGTTTTGGCCGCTTTCTGTGATTGAAAATGTTCCGAATGCGGAACAGAGAGCCGCATGAGAATGCTCACGCAGCTTCAGCAAAACCGCAGGGTCATACAAGACTTTACACAGACAACACTAGCGGGTATTCCCGGGCTATTCGCCCGGTTGTCCTACCTCGCTTCCTTGCGGGATCTCTCCAGTGGGCGATATGAACACGCAGGCCTTTCCGCACTTTATCCAGAGGAGGCTATTCAGCAGGCCTTGCAGCTTTGTCATGAACAGATTTTCGAGCGGATACTGGAATCGCCGCTCTCCACCCAGCAGGAGGATCTGCGCGCCTGCCTCGCCAGCATGGAAGGTGGATTGTCTGGCGCTGCTTCACACTGGCGCCGCATCGAATCTTACCGCGTCCTTGTGCCGGAAGCGGTGCCGGATTATCTCAAGGAACTTTTTTTCTCGAATCTCCGCGCTCTTCTGGAGATTCTCGATAAGGAGAATGCTCCGGCCCATTCAGACGCGTAACCACGCCCGTCACGCGCCCCACGATTTCCGCTTCATCCGGAACGCGCCACATCTCCGGCAAGCAATGCGATAAGGGGTGCGGTTGCATCACGAGCCGCGAGCCCGCCTGATGAAACCACCCGCAACGGTATCCATCGCGCACTTCGACGAAATACATCGGCCGATCGTGCTCGGTCGTCCAATCGCCATCGTCGATCGCCCGTACCGATCCATCCACGAGCACGATGCTCCCGGGACGTAACAGCGGCATCATTCGCCGGTCGGACATACCGATATATCCGTAGAAGTGATGACTGTGCCCGTTCGTGAGCACGCCCTCAAAATTGCCCCACTTTTCCACCATGCGTGACAGAAACGCCGTTCGCTGCGGATCGAATGCCGGATCAAATTTCATCGGTATCCGCAGCGATGTCGGCGCCGCCATCAGATGCGTGCGGGACACCGGAAATGATGTTCCATCATGAAAACACTCTTCGAAGGGCACATCATACCAGCCAAAAATCTCCAGCGGATTCAACCGGTAGGTGGCCGCCAGGGTATACAGTTTGTGTAATCCTGGCACAACTCCGTGGTTTTCAATATCGGCCAGCCGGCTGATGTGCAGAATGAAGTCCGGACGCCCCCGGCGCGCCGCCAATTCGTAGCTGGCGCGCTCCACATCCCTATAGGTTAGTCCTAGTCGTTCGCGAGCTTGACGCAGACGAAGGCCTGGCAGCATCAATTCCTCGGGAGCTGAGCGAGGTTCCCAAGAGCAGGGTACAACAGAATTACCATACTGTTAAGTTTTCGGAACACGAAATCGACGCCGCCTTATTCTCCGATGAAACTTTGCTCGTATGCGGTACGCGGCCTCGCCTTTATGTGCTGTATTTAACCGCTCTGAGCATCTGTGGCAAGGTTATTCCGTAACTGCGTTCGATGCTCGTTACTCGCCCTCACTAGTTCCAGTGCCTTGGCAGACGCGCCAATCCGGATTCTGCTATTCTGAAAACGATATGACCTTTTACCTGGAACGCAATTTTCCCCGACCGGGCGCACTATTCTTGGGCCTTGCCCTTTTCCTCGGTGGCGCCGCCCACGCACAGGAAGCGGCTGTCGCTCCGCCTCGCGCGGATTTCAAGGCTGCCACGGATGCAGATTTCATTGCTGCGGCCGATGAAGTGCTCGGGCAAATGAGCCAAATCACCGGCCTGAAATTGATGACGCCGCTGAAAAAATCGCTGCGTTCTCGCGAGGAAATCCGCGCTTATGTCATCAAGCAAATGAACGAAGAGAAGAATGCCGCCGAACGCTACGCCGACCAGCGCAGCGCGGAAGCCTTTGGCTTGCTTCCCAAGGGCTTCGATCTCGATGCCTTCATGGTCAACGTGCTTACGGAGCAGGTTGAAGGGCTCTACGACCCCAAGGCCCGCGAATTCTACATCGCGGACTGGAGCCCGCTGGCCGACCAGCGCATGGTGATGGCTCATGAATTGACGCATGCGCTCGAAGATCAGCATTTTCAGATTGAAGCGTGGCTAAAGGCAGCCCGGCCCAATGAAGATGCCGAGCTGGCGCGCGACGCGGTGCTCGAGGGCAGCGCCATGGCTGCCATGGTCGATTACCTGATGTTTAGTTCGGGCCGTTCCTTGAAAGATTTGCCGGATTTCGATCCGGGGATGTTGATCGGGGACCTGGGCAGCACTCCGACTTTGCAAAAAGCGCCGCCGTTCCTTAAGGACACGTTGATCTTTCCCTACATCGGCGGACTTTCGTTCTCGGCCGCCATCTTGAAGAATAAGGGATGGGCCGCGCTGCCGGGCGTGTTTGAGACGCCGCCCGTTTCCACGCAGCAGATCCTGCATCCGGCGCTTTACCGCTCTGGAAAGATTCCCACGACTGTCGCTCTTCCGCGGCTCGAGAAATTGTTCGGCGGCAACTGGTCAAAGCTCGACGAGAACATCATGGGTGAGTACGGCTGGAAGGAAGTCTTGAAGCAGTTCCTCGATGACGACCGGGCCAAGACGCTGGCATCAGCGTGGGATGGCGACCGCTACGCCGTCTTTGAGGAGAAACAGGCTAAGAAGCTTGTCCTGGTGACCCGCTTGCACCTGGACAGCGATGAGCACGCGGTGCGCTTCTTTGGACAATATTCAGAAGCGCTCGAGAAGAAATACCCCGAGCGCTCAAACTTGCTCCGCCGGCCGAACTTTTTTTCTTTTGAAACCCCCGATGGCGGCGTGTTCCTAGATTGTTTGGGAACCGAGTGCGTGACCATGGAAGGCGCAACACGCAAGACCTTCGACGCATTCACCAAAGAACTGAATTGGCCTTTGCCGCCGCAGCCACCGGAGCGCCTCGGGGCCGTGACGAAGAAGACGGCCGCGATTTTTTCTCCAGCCGCGCCAGGCGATGCAGGAGCTTTTGCTCCAGGCGCGCATATCGCGCCGTGAGAAATGGGTCGCGCGAATCGGCGCGCTGCCGCCGCAGAGTGGCAATCGCCAGGTTGGCAAATTGCGCGGCTTTGATCCGGTCCTTGGCGTGGCGCTCGTAGTAAATCGTCAGTTGCTCGCAGGCCTGAACGCCATCGCGCGCATCGGCAACGATTTCCAGCCAAATCTCGGCGGCTCTCGCGTGTTCGCCGCGGCGCTTGGCCATCAGCGCAAGTTCGCGGCGCGCTTTGGGGCGGATTTCCGCCGGCAGCCCGATCGCCAGGGCTTGTGTGCACGCGGAGTGCGCGCGATCCTGTTCGCCGCGCCGCTGCAGAAATCGCGACAGCCCGAAGAGATCGAGGCTGTCGATTTCGTTCGTGGCATGGGGTGCTTCAGAAAGCATCTCGTTAATTTTGCAGAAGAGTGCCGCTAGCCCGCGCAAATCCATTTGATTATGGCGAACGACTCCCGCAAGCGGCTCCACGGGCCCGCCGCGCAAGTAGTCGAAATAAAATTGCGGGATGAGCGCGGAAGAAACGTCGTTCTCGCGATGCCAGCCGAGGCGCGGCGAGTCGAGGACGTGGCGCTCGAGCTCCGCCAGCCGCACCGAACCGAGGCGGAGCCTCCACAACGCGCGCGCGGGATGCAGCAAATCAAGATGCGCTGCGAGTTTTGGCGTAGCGATGCAGCGCGTCATCGCGAAGCGATTCTCAAGCAGCGGCCAATCGAACGATTTGCCGTTGAAAGTAACGAGCACAGGCCGCTCGGCCACGCGCTGGCATAATTCCTGCAGCAGCGAATGTTCTTCCGCAAAATCGCGCATAAAAAATTGCTCGACGTGCAAACCGCCCGCATCCCACCATGCGACACCAATCAGAAAAGCGTACGTTCCAGTGCCTCCCGCCAACCCGGTGGTTTCCGTATCGAGAAAAAGCCATTTTTCTGGATCTTGCAGCGCGGCGCGCGTTTTGCGCGAAGCGGATTCGTCTCGCGTGCGGGAGAGCAATTCGAGTGTTGTGGATGAGGGGTCTGCAAATTCCGGAGTGGAGAACCAGTTGCGGACCGAGAGGTACTCGCCGAAATGATTTTTGGCAATGCCAGCGCCAAGGAGGCGGCTGAGGGCGTCTTCTTCGGAGGGCGCTCGAATCGCCGTGGGCCGCACCGGCATGGGCTTCGTGGGCTTCAGCGCGGCGAGTCTTGCGAATTTATCGGCAGCGGCAGACATCAGGCACACAACCTGTCGAGAATAGCGAGGGCGGATTCTTTTGCGCGCGGGGCGAGGTCGCCGGCGGGGCCCACGCAAGAGGGGCAGCCTTGTTCGCAGGGGCACGCAGCGATGAGTTCGCGTGTCTTTTGCACGAGGAACTCGTGCGTTCGAAAGAGAGGTTCTGAAAAGCCGATGCCGCCGGGATAAGCGTCGTACAGGTACAGATTTGGTTCGAAGAATTCTTTGGCGTTTGATGAGATCGCGTCTTGCATACGCGACGGAGCGAAATCTTCAATCGCCTCTACAGCCGAGGAGCCGGAGTCAGGAGAAGGAGGGCGCTCGCCGATGGCCGTGCCGAGATCGCGGCTATCGCACATCAGGAGGAGAGTTGCGACGGATTCAAGCGCGTGGAGCAGGCCGAACATGCCGGTCTGCCGCTCGCTCACGGTGAAGGGGAGCGATTCGACCAGCGTGCGTTCGAGTGTGATCCAGTAAGAGGTGGTGTGCATTTCGTTTTCGGGGAGTTCGAGTTTTCCGTCGCCGATATTTTCGTGAGTAAAAAATTTGATTTTCTTGAACCCCACGACCTGCGAGCGAACCAGGACGTCGCCGTGGGAATGGCAGTGTGCCGACGCTTTATTGCCCGCGCATTCTTCGCTGGCTGCGATTTTAAGGACGCGAACTTGCGTGTACCGGACGGCGTCGGTGTAGTAGTCCACATCGACACGCTTGACGTAGGCTTTGCGTTCCTTGAAGTCGAGATGTTCGACGTGGTGCTGCTGGCCGCCGTGAATGTAGATGGCTTTTTCGTGCAGGAACACCAACGCGCTGGGGAAATCCACTTCGCCGATGACGGTAGGCGCCCCGGTGATGTCGATGATCACGAAATTGTCGCTGGAGACCGAGCGCAGGCTGATGGTGTCGGCAGGATAAGCTTCTTGCGTCCAATGATAATTTTCTCCCGCCAAATGCAGATAGCCGGCTTCGGCGAGCCGCGTGCAAAGATCGCGGAGATCGACGTCGCCGAATTTATCGTTAGGAGAAATGGGCAATTCGAACGCGGCGCATTTCAGATGATTGATCAAAATTTCGAGATTGTCCGGCTGAATGAAAGCGTGCTCGGGAGTGTTGCCGAAGAAATAGTCCGGGTGCCGAACGATGAATTGATCGAGCGGCGACGACGAAGCCACCAGCACGGCGCAGGAGCTTCCGCTGCGGCGGCCTGCGCGGCCGGCGCGCTGCCAGGTGGCGGCGATGGTTCCGGGATAGCCGGCCATGACGACGGTATCGAGCGAACCGACATCGATGCCGAGTTCGAGCGCGCTCGTGGAAACCACGCCGCGGATTTTTCCATCGCGTAGGCCGCGTTCGATTTCGCGGCGCTCGTTCGGCAAATAACCGCCGCGATAGCCGCGAATGGTTTCCGGCTTTCCGGGAAGCTGCGGATTCGCTTGCTGCAAATAAGTGAGCAAGATTTCCGTCTGCAGGCGCGAATTCGAGAAGACCATGGTTTGCAAATCGCGTTTCAGGAATTCCTGGGCCACGCGCGAACTCTCATTGATATAGCTGCGGCGGATGCCGAGCGCGCGATTCACGACGGGCGGATTGTAAAAAACAAAAGTTTTTTCCGCGGCGGGAGCACCGTTGGAATTAAGGACTTCGACTTCGGATTCGAGAAGCCGCGAAGCGAGTTCGCCGGGATTCGCAATGGTCGCTGAGCAACAAATGAATTGTGGATCGCGGCCATAGAAGCGCGCGATGCGGCGCAGCCGGCGCAACACGTTGCACAAGTGGCTGCCGAAGACTCCGCGATAAGTGTGCAGCTCGTCGAGGACGATGTATCGGAGATTCTCGAACAGACGCGTCCAGCGCGTATGATGCGGCAGGATTCCGGTGTGCAGCATGTCCGGATTGGTCAGGACGATGTGGCCTCTTTCGCGAATGGACCTGCGGGCGTCGGCGGGCGTGTCGCCGTCGTAGGTGAAAACTCCGAAGCGGTTGTCCAAACGCGCGTTGAGATCGTTAAGTTCGGCGAGCTGGTCTTGCGCGAGAGCCTTGGTTGGAAAAAGGTACAAGGCGCGCGTGTCGGAATTTTCAAGCGTCGAATTTAAAACCGCCAAGTTATAGCAAAGCGTTTTTCCGGAGGCAGTCGGCGTCACGACCACGACATTTTTCCCAGCGTGGACAGCTCCGGCTGCGGAGGCCTGATGAGAGTACAAGCGGCGAATGCCTTTGGTGGCGTAGGCAGCGACGAGATCTGGATGCACCCACGCTGGAAAATCCGCCCACTGGGCATCGCGCGCGGGGAAATGGCGCACGGCGGTGAGGAGTTCGCCGTTGTAGTCGCGGGCGGCAAAGGCGTCGAGGACTTCGTGAACGCGGGCAATGGCATTCGACGTTTCAGCTTTTCGAACGGCAAGCGATTCCGACATGAAAGGCCCTTTCTTTAATTCGCCTTTTATTCGCCAACGCTAACATGAGGCAGAACACCGCGCAAGAGTAAATCAGGCCTGCGTTCGCAGACGCAGGATGAGCAGAGCGCCGGCGAAGAAGAGGATGGCCGAGGCGGTGAAGGCGGTCTGAACGTTGAAGGCGCTCCACAAGAAGCCGACGAGGAGGCTCGAGAGGAAATCGCCCACTGCATTGACAGCGGCGAGAGTGCCGAAAGCCATGCCGTGCTGTTCCTTGGGGACGAGTTCGGCGGCGAGGGAGTCTTCGAGTGGTTCTTCCGTTCCGACGTAAAGACCCGCCAGGACAAAAATCAGAGCGAGTAGCCAAACGGAATTTGTTCCCGTGCAAAGGAGAATCGCTGTGACTCCCGCAAGGGCGTAGCCGGCGGCGAGTACGGCTTTGCGGCTGGGGACGCGATCGCTGAGCCAGCCGCTCAGGTAAGCGGAGCTGGCGGAGAAAACGTTATGCAGAGCGTAGAAGCCGACAGCGATACTGGCGGAGCGCGCCGCGCCGTGGACAGGCGTGAGCATGCGCGTGGCGTAGAGAATCAGGAGCGAGTGCGAGAAATCGCCCGCGCCGAAAATGCCGACGGCCATCAGCAGGCGCCGGAACGATGGCGGCAGAGCTTTGAGGCTCAGGAGGAACGAGCGCGGAGGCTTTGGCCCCGTCGGGCGTTCGCGAACGAGCAGCCAAAAGCACGCGACGGCGGTGAGCCCGGGCAGGAGCGTCCAAAGAAAAACTTTTTGGAAAGAATGACCGGTTGCCTCAAGGAGCCAGAGTGCCGTGAGCGGCCCTGCGATGGCGCCGACGGTGTCCATCAGACGCTCGAGACCAAAGGCGCGACCATAGGCGCCGGGCGGAACGTCTGCGGCAAGCAGAGCTTTCTTCGCCGGCGAACGCACTCCCCGACCCAGCCACGCGGCGGCGCGGCTGAAAAGCACTTGATAGGCGTGCGTTGCGAAGGCGAAGGACGCCGTCGCGAGGGCGGTGAAGGCGTAACCAAAGACGGCAAGCGGCTTTCGGCGTTTTAAGCGATCGGTGAAATGGCCTGAGGCAAGCTTTGCGAAACTGGATAGGCCGTCGGCGGTGCCTTCGATGGCGCCCAGCCAGACGGGACCTGCGCCAATTGCCGCGAGGAACGCGGGCAGCACGGCCGTGGCTGTTTCGTGGCTCCAGTCGCTGAAAAGGCTGGTGAGGCCAACGCCTAGAACTGTGCGGTTGAGCCAGGAATTGCCTTGAGGAGTTTCGGGCATGGCAGACGAGTTTACCGTGAACAGTCTTTGGTTCTAAAACTAAGGAACTTCCAACTCCGCGAGTGGAACAGACGGCGACGGACTATCCGGGGACGACATCCAAAGCTGCAACTCGCCCATATCGCGCGAAACGGTGCGCGCAGCGCCCAAAAGAACAACCACCAACAGCAGACTGCACAAGGGAATCACATACATTGCGCTATGGAGGCCGAGGGCGCGAAAGTGTTCGTTCATGGCGGTTGCGTCGGCCTTAGCCATGGCGAGGCGCGCAAAAAAATCGCTGAGCTTTCCGGTCAGGACAGGACCGAAGCTCCCGCCGAGCAAATACATGGCAAAAAAGTAGAGAGCCATAGCGGTTCCACGAAGGCTGGGGGGAACGATGTCAGGAATCGTGGCATAGACGCAGGAATAGTAGAGAAAACATAGCAGGCAGCCCGTTCCCATCAATATTCCGAAGCGAGGCAATTGACCGGGGGACACGTTGAGGGCCAAGTAGATGAACATTGCCGCGAGGAACATGGACGCCGAGGTAAGCAAGAGGCGGCCACTAGAGCGGACTGCGGCAATGCGATCGGCAGCCCAGCCCCCCAGCAAGAGTCCGGGAATGCCGACCGCGCTGAATGTAATGGCAGCAAGTGTGTTGGCTTGCTTGAGATCGAGAGAGTGATAGCGGCTGAGATACGACGGTAAAAAGGTTACGATCGCGTACATGTTGAAATTATGCAGCGCGCCGGTGATGATGATCCAGCGGATGGTGGGAATCTTCAAAACCGACCAGTAAGGCGAGCCCTGGTGCGGCCGGCCCGCCAACGGCGAGCTTTCGGCAGCGCCCCGCGGCGCGTCGAACAGGCGCATGGCGAACACAGCGAGGAGCAAGCCGGGGAGGCAAGCGATATAGAATGCCATTCTCCATCCGTACCTTGCAGCGACATGGCCGCTCACAAAGAAACCAAGGAAACCGCCGAGCGGAAGCCCGAGCATGAAGAGTGAGAGCGCACGGGAACGGCGCGCGGCGGGATACAGGTCCCCGATGAGAGAGTTACAAGCTGGAGCGCAAGTCGCCTCGCCCACGCCGACACCCAAGCGCGCCACAAACAGCGAGCCGTAACTCCAAGCGATTCCAGAGGCGGCGGTGAGGAGGCTCCAAGCCGCAACTCCCAGGCTGAGCAACTTGGGGCGATTCCAGCGGTCGGACAATCGTCCGAACGGCACGCCAACCAAGGCGTAGAGGAGGGTGAAGGCGGTGGCCAGCCATCCGATCTGCGAGTCGGTTAAGGCCCATTGCTTGCGAATGGGCTCGGCGAGAGCGCCAAAGATCTGGCGATCGTAAAAATTAAGAAGGTTGATGGCAAATAAAACGGCTAGCGTGTAATTGGCTCTATCCTTGGATTGATTCACACCAACCTCGCTGGCGGAGTGTACGTGAAAAGCAAAGAGGAATCTACAGTAGGCAGCAGCAGTGCGCACGCGGGCGATAGCAATGCTGCTACAGAAAGCCCCATCGCTATTTCTTGGCGGCGCGATAGAGGATCACGCGAACTTTTTCCAGCGTGATGAGGCCGCCGTCGACCATTTCGTCGAGGCGAGGGAGAATTTGCTCTATGCGTTCGGCGGACTCGATGACTTCGAGAATGATGGGCAGATCCTGGGAGAGTCGTAGCAGCTTGTCGGTGTGATAGACGCTCGAGCCGCCGTAGCCGCCGACTCCGCGGAGAACCGTGGCTCCGGAGAAGCCGTCCTTGCGTAGCATCTCAACGATGGCTTCGTGAAGTGGTTTGCCGTGCCATTTGTCGGATTCGCCGATATGGATGCGCATCAGGGTGCGCTCGCCTTCAAATTTTTGGTGCGTCATGGTGACTCCGTGACTTCTGATTGGCCGTTGGTGTTTTTGGTGCGTCATGGTGACTCCGTGACTTCTGATTGGCCGTTGGTGTCCGCCTAAATCCTGAACATTTATAAAGGGTTACAGGTATCGCGGCACGAAATTCAAGTTTCCTGCAACTTTCCCTTGACTTTTCCAAAAACCCTGATACACTTATTTTTGTAGATAACTTCGCTTGGAGTGCGGGAGCTTGCTCCCGCTTTTCTTTTTCCGGCAGCCATTTCGGCCTTTGCTAGCCCCAAGCAACCCAAAGTGCACTCTTTAGAATCAACGACTTACGAATTGCAAATTTTGTAAGTCCTTTCCTTTGATATTCATACAAATTGGTGGGGGGTGAGGGTACCCCACCACCTCGGTCTGGCAGTTGACTCCCTCCTCACAGCTGATTGGCCAGCCGGATACCAGCTACGCTTAGCAAGAGGCCGGCAACGACGCTCGCCGCGACGTACGCGGTCGCGCGGAGCCACTCGCCGTCTTCCAGCATCTTGGCGGTTTCCCAGCCGAAGCTGGAGAACGTGGTGTAGCCTCCGAAGAAGCCGACGGCGATGGCCACGCGCCAGTCCGGCGAGATGACCATGCGATTCAGCGTGAACTGGCCGATCAAGCCGAGCAGAAAGCAACCCGTCAAATTAACGAGCAGCGTGCCGTAAGGAAACGTGCTGCCCGCGCGGATTTGCACAAGCCCTTGCAGGCCGTAGCGCGCCAGCGTGCCAACAGCCCCAAAAATCGCAATCAACGCAAGACGCAAATTCGCTCCGTCAGTTCGGGATAGTCAGTAATGGAAACGATAGCGCAGTTGGGCAAAAATTTCGCGCGGATTCAGGTAATGGGTGCCGCCGAAAGTGAAACTGTTGTCGAGCAGCACGCGGCGGTTGGCGACGTTGATGCCTTGCAGGTTGACGGAGAATCGTTCGCCGAAACTCTTGCCGAGAGAAAGATCGAACGTAGTGTGCGGCTGCAAGTGGCTTGGCGGCGGACTTCCATTGGAAAAACCGGAGGCGTAGTAAACGTCCGTTGAGAGATAAGCGCGCCAAGGCAGCGTGTACTGGCCGCCAAGATGCAGCGTATTGCGCTGGTCATGGTCGAGAAAGGAATATCCCGGTGGCGGAACGGGGCAAGGACCTATCAGGCCGCCGACGATGCAGCCGCGGCCCAGAGCGAGCTGATTGGAATAGGTGAGATAGAACTGGGCGCGGTTGCGGAGCCGTGGCGAACGCAGTGTCAGCTCCCAGCCATTGATTCGCGCGCCCTGCACGGTAACGGGGAAGAAGACATTGGAATTATTCAGGCTGTTGTGGTCGAAGAAGTTGGTGGCGCGAGTCAGAAAGTTGTCAGCGTCCAAGACCCAGCCTTTGAGGGGAATCGTGACTCCGAATTGATGCTCTTCGTCCCGCTCGCCATGCAGGGGCACGAAATCAAGCCCCTGCTGGGTTTGGATGTCATTTAACGCAGGCCCAGATAGCGTGCCCAGGGGCGGCGCTTGATAAAAATGGCCGTAAAAGCCACGGAACACCCAATTCAGCTTGGGGATTCGCA